>ERZ1292629.1158-Hain-H43-01um-R1-1158-length-26908-cov-7_pt2 | contig 16258 bp, 16 predicted proteins | sample MGYA00564399_ERZ1292629 | MGnify/ENA primary metagenome ERZ1292629 (study PRJEB36523, sample SAMEA6512636) | groundwater metagenome | collected 2019-01-08 | study: AquaDiva: Metagenomics assemblies of 32 groundwater samples
CCGCGGCCCAGAGTCCAGTGAGAAAATGCTGCCCCAATCGCGCACCCCGTTTTTTTCTAGCGAATTTCATAGTAATCATCGAGAAGCCCGCGTTTCTCTGGTTTTGCCTCCTTCCCTTCCGGATCCGCCATGAGCCGCTCGTCGATGTCAGAGAGAAATTCCGACGGTAGCGCGCTTTCACGCGTGCCGTATTTTGTGCGCTCGTGCGCGTAACTCAGGAACAGATTTTTTCGGGCACGGGTGAGCGCGACATAAAAGAGCCGCCGTTCTTCCTCCGGATCACGGCTCTCGTCGTTGCGTGTCGATGGGAACAATCCCTGTTCAAGCCCGACCACAAACACCGCGTCAAACTCCAATCCCTTCGCCGCGTGGACGGTCATGAGCGACACGCCACCCCTGTTTTTACTGATGTCGAGCTCGTCCTGCTCGCTCTGCAGGGCCGCCTCCTCGAGGAGACGCTCGATCCCCATCGGCGGCTCGTCGTGCTCGTATTTGATAGCGAGGTTCGCGAGCTCGCGGACGTTGCCAAGCCGCTCGGCATCTTCCTCGGATTTACCCGCATACATTTTTTGTATCCCACTCGCCTCAATACAGAAGCGCACCGCTTCCGACGTCGGCAGCGTATTCACCGCATGGCGGATCTTCTGGAGCGTTTCCTGAAAGGCCGCTATTTTTGCACTGGCGGCGCCGAGCGGTGTGCCGGAAAACATCTTGTCGAGCGTCACTTTGCCAATGCCGCGTGGAGGCACGCCGACGATGCGCGCGATGTCGCTCTTGCTTTTCGGATTTAGTGCCGCGCGCAGATACGAAAGCACATCTTTTGCCTCCTTGCGCTCAAAGAATCGCGTGCCGAGGACGCGATATGGGATCCCTGCGTGGAGGAAAGCTTCTTCCAACACGCGCGATTGGGCATTCTCGCGATACAAAACAGCGATCTCGTGTGCAGGGACACCACGATCAATGAGGGCTGCCGCTTGCTCCGCGACGAACCACGCCTCGTACCGTTCATCCAATGCGCCGTACACAACGATAGGATCCCCCGTCTCGTTCTCGCTAAACAGAGTTTTGGGAACGCGATTTTTGTTCTTCTCGATGACAGAGTTTGCCGCGGCGAGAATGGTGCGCGTCGAGCGGTAGTTTTGTTCAAGGCGTACCGTCTTCACGTTCGGGAACAGACGCTCGAATGACAGGAGGTTCTCTATCTCCGCCTGCCTCCACGTATAGATGCATTGGTCAAGGTCGCCGACGACACATATATTGTGCCGCTCTCCGCTCAAAAGCTTTATGAGCTCGTACTGCACCGTACTAGTGTCCTGATATTCGTCGACGATGAGATAGTGCCACCGGTTTTGCAGCAGTCCGAGTGTCCCAGGTGACGTGCGTAAGAGCGAAAGGGTGCGCACGAGCAGGTCATCAAAATCCAGGCTTCCCTCCTCGGTCAACGCCTGCTCGTACCTGTCCCAAATGACCGCAACCATCTGTTCGCGTCGGGTCGACGCGCGCTCTCGGTACTCCGAGAGCGCCTTTCCACCGCCTTTCTCGCGGGAGATGGCAGAAAGTATCTGACGGGGGGTCCACTCCTCCGTATTGAGCCGTTTGAGCTCGGCTTTGACGGCGCGGAGACTGTCGTCACGGTCCCAAATACTGAATCCGCGCGGAATTCCCATTTCCTCATGGAATTCCCGAAGGAGTCGTACGCCCAAAGAGTGGAAGGTGGAGATAAAGGGAAAGCCCCCGCGCTTGTCCGCGAGCAGGTTCCGTACCCGATCGCGCATCTCACCCGCCGCTTTGTTAGTAAACGTGACCGCGAGTATTGACGCCGGTGCAATACCCTCTTCTATTAAGTGTGCGATGCGGTGGGTGATGGTCTTCGTTTTTCCCGCCCCCGCCCCCGCGACGATGAGAAGCGGGCCCTCAGTATGCAAAACAGCCTGCTTTTGAGCGTCATTTAGGGTATCAAGATAGTTCACCCGCGAACTATAGCACGCACCCACCGCACGTTTGACAGAACCTCTGTCCCCTGTCTCAGTGAAATGCCGGTTGACTCAGAAGTTGGTGAGGGTACAGTGGATAAGACGGTGGCACCGCCGTATACATTCTGAGGCTGGCCTCGGTAAAACGGAGGTTTAAAGCCAAATTCCTGTCTTTCCTTTCGTGCCATCGCTAAAAGGGGCTTTGTTGTCTAGTTGGGATCGGGGGTCGCAGAAGGAAGAGGAAGAGAGCCTCTTTTGCGTATTCCGATTTCTTGAGGCAAAAGACCCCTAAAAAGGCTTATAGAAAGAAAAAAACATGATTCCCGGCCGGATACTGCTCGGCGAGGGATGAGATATCGGTATATATCTGCGTGGTCGGCCCGCTTCGCCGGTGCTCCCGCTTCGCCCGCGAAGCGAGGAGAGTCAACAAGGCGGGCAGCGATGCTGATCTCGCTTCTCGTTATTTTGGGTGCTTTAGTGCCGACGCAATCGCAGGCGGGTGTCTTTGGTGACCTCGTCGCTTCGATCGTGGGGAGTGCGGATAAACACGAGAACATCGTCATGGCTGCCGGTAACCTCCAGACCATGCCGCTCCCGAAACCCGCAATGAACGCGAACCCGATGGCGGGGAAGGGCGGTGGGGACATCAAGATCGTAGACGACACTGCACTCCTTCCGGACGAGGGCCCCTCCGGTACACCCGTGGAGTACGAAAAAGTGAATGATGCGACTATCAGCATCCATACCGTCCGGGCAGGCGAGACGCTTTCGGGGATCGCGAAATTGTACAATGTTACAACGGATACAATCCTCTGGGCAAACGACCTTCCCCGTGGTGCCAAGATCCAAGTGGGGCAAATCCTCACCATCCTCCCCGTTCCGGGCGTGAAATATGTGGTCAAAAAGGGCGATACGCTCGCTTCGCTCGCAAAGCGATTTTCCGGAGACCCCGTGGAGATCGCGAGTTACAACGGGATCGACGACGGGAAGCTTACCGTTGGGGCGGAGATCATCATCCCCGACGGAGAAATTCCGGCGACTGCCGCGCCGAAGAAGGGTGGTACGGCCGGTCTCGCGAAAGGAACTGCGACCCAAGTCGGCTATTACCTACGACCCATTCAGGGGGGGACGAAGACACAGGGGATACATGGGTACAACGGTGTTGATCTTGCGGCACCGGCAGGTACCCCCCTTCTCGCGTCCGCCGATGGCGACGTTATCGTCTCCAAGCAGAATGGATGGAACGGAGGCTACGGGAGTTATATCGTTATCCAGCACCCGAACGGTAGCCAAACGCTCTACTCACATGCGTCGAGGGTCAGCGTCTCGGTCGGCCAACATGTGAATCGTGGTGAAGTCATTGGTGCAGTGGGAACGACAGGCAAATCCACCGGCCCGCACGTGCACTTTGAGATCCGTAACGGTATTAGGAATCCGTTCTAGTGCACGGTCAGTATGCATGATCTTATTGTGATAGCCCGTCTGCTCCTCCGTTTCTTTGTGTAGGTTTGCGCGGCGGAAATAAAAATGCTACCCTCAGGCAGCTGTGCTAAAAATGGACGTCATAGTTGATCTCCAGTATGGAGATTGTGGGAAAGGCAAAGTTGCCCACTATTTAAGCCATAAGAACTCCTACACTCACGTACTCCGCTACAACGGCGGCTGCAATGCTGGCCACACGATCTTCCATAAGGGGAAGAAATTCGTCACCCACCACATTCCGGCGGGCGTTTTTTTTGGCGTGAAGTCCATCATCGGCTCCGGCTGCGTGCTTGATCCCGAACAGTTCTTCCGCGAGATCAAAATGCTCGAAGAGGGTGGTGTGAAAACTAAAGGAAAGATATTTATCGCGACGAACACGCACGTCATCACAGCTGCGCATAAGGACGAGGACAAGCAGAAGGGAGCGGCCATCGGTACGACCGGCCGTGGGAACGGGCCTGCGTATCGCGACAAATACGGCCGCACGGGCGTACGTGCACAAGATGTCCCAGAGTTGAAGCCGTATCTCATCGATCTGTACACAGAATGGTACGAGAATAAAAAGGACGTCTACATTCTCGCTGAAGGCGCGCAAGGATTCGGACTCGACATCGATTGGGGCGATTATCCCTTCGTTACCTCAAGTCACTGCACGGCAGCCGGCGCACTCTTGAACGGACTTCCCGCTACGGCAGTACGCGATGTGTGGGGTGTTGCAAAAATTTACGAGACGTATGTCGGCAGCAAAGAATTTCAACCGAACGATGAGGTATTCAATAAGATCGGTGATTTCGGCGAGGAATTCGGCTCGACGACTGGCCGTCGCCGCCAGACCAACTGGATGAACATGCAGACACTTGAGCGCGCCATTCGCATGAACGGCGTCACGCACATCGTCTTCAGCAAGACCGATGTGTTGCGCGCGGTGAACGCGTGGGCAGTAATCGATAAAAGCAAAGTCGTGAAATTCAAGAACGAAAAATCAATGCAAGATTTCATCCTGAAACGCCTCAAGTCACTTGGCATTCCGAAGACCAAAGTATATTTCTCGGACAGCAAGGAGACGATCTAAAAACGAGATCCGCCGATTGACGCCTTCCGAACGCGGGTGCAGTATCTACCCATGAATGACGACACGACCTTACGAGACGATTTGGCACGAGAGCGTACGGTCATGGCGAATGAGCGGACGCTCCTTTCTTATTCCCGAACAGCGCTTGGGGTCATTGCGGTCGCTCTTTTCATATTTAAGTTCGCCTCGTACCCCACGGATCTTCTCTCCGGCGTGCCTGTATTGATATTTGGTGTAGGTGTCTGGTTGTGGGGCATATATCGCTACCGCAAAGCCGCCACCAAGCTCACTCCCGACGAGGCGGAGTGATCCTACATCTCCCGCGCGCGGTATTGCAGCGCTTCCAGCATATGAGGCGGTTCGATGGTTTTACTGCCCGCGAGATCGGCAATGGTGCGGGCGAGTTTGATGGTGCGATGGTAGCCTCGCGGGGAGAGTTTCATTGCCCGCGCGGCGCCGACGAGCGTACTTTCGGCTTTTGGCGTGAGCTCGGCTAGTGATCCTATTTCTTTCGGTCCCATGTCGGCGTTGGTCGAGACGTTTTTTGCATTCTTAAATCGTTCTCGTTGTCGTGCACGGGCCTGCGCCACATGCCCGCGTGCGCGCTCCGTTTCTCCGGAAGAGCTTTTCTTCTGCGTGGAAAGCGTTTCAGGCGACATTTCACCCACAGAGACCCACATGTCGATGCGGTCGGCGACGGGGCCAGAAATTTTCCTCCGATATTTTTCAACGAGATGTGGCATGCATCTGCATCGTTGCGTTCCCCAAAATCCGCATGGGCAGGGATTCAAGGCGGCGATGAGCATGAAATTCGCGGGGAATATCGCAGAGCCTTTGGCGCGCGCGATCGAGATAACGCGATCTTCCAGCGGTTCACGCAGCGCATTGATGACGTCGCGGTGAAACTCGGGGAATTCATCGGCAAAAAGGACGCCACGATGTGCGAGAGTCGCTTCTCCTGGACGGATGCCCGACGAGCCGCCGCCGATAAGGGCGGCATATGAAGATGTGTGATGCGGCGAGCGGAAGGGTGGCCGGAATATTCCATGGCCGCTTAATGTTCCCGAAAGTGAGTGGATCGTCGTGACCTCTATCATTTCTTCTTCGGTAAGGTCGGGAAGAATGGAAACGGTCGCACGCGCAAGTAAGGTTTTACCGGTTCCGGGAGGACCATAAAGGGCGATATTGTGAGCGCCCGCCGCCGCAATAATGAGTCCGCGTTTTGCACTTTCTTGTCCTCGTATCTCGTCAAGGGCGGTGTTGTCATCTTCGTGCACCCGCGGCGTGTATTGCCGTACTGACCCGGCCTTCGGCTTTTCCGCCAGTTGTTTGAGGGTATCTTCGAGAGACGAAACCGCGTGGATGTGCAGTCCGGAAATAAGTGAAGCTTCTGAGGCGTTTTGTTTGGGCACATACATATCGGTAAACCCCGCGTCCCGCGCAGCGGCGGCGATGGAGAGGCAGCCGAGTATGGGAGAGAGTGTGCCGTCGAGCGAAAGCTCCCCTGCAAACATTTTTCCTGCAGGATCAAAATGCGCCTGCTCGGACGCGAGTAGGAATGAGAGCGCAAGTGGCAGGTCGAAAACCGCACCCTCTTTTTTGAGCGCCGCAGGCGCGAGCGAGAGAACTATCTTTTTATTGCTGCGTTTCGGAGACTCAAAATCCTCCTCCCCTCCGGTATTTTTTATGGCCGCAGCAATGCGGTCTTTCGCCTCCTCTACCGACTTATCCGGTAATCCAACGATAGCGAATGCATGTAAGCCTTTCACGATATCGCACTCGACGGAGACGACCACCCCCTTGGGGAGCATCGGTTGCGCGCCAAAAACTCGCGCGAATCCCGAAGCGATCTTTCGTTTTTGGCTCACCGCGCAATTGTAACAAGAGTTTGGGCCTACTCTGCATGTTTTACGCACGTACGTGCTGCAGGGTTCGCTTCGAGGCGGTCGAGGGGGATCTCTTCGCCGCATTTTTCGCATGTTCCGTAGCCGTCTCCCCGCATTTTTTCGAGCGCGAGTTCGACATCGCGATGTCGTTTTTCGAGTTCCTCGACGAGGGGCACGTTGGTGACAAGCTCTTCGATCTGATCGGCGGCATCCGACGGGTCTGCTTCGATCCCCTGTAAGCCGCTCGAATTACCCTGCCAATCGCCACCCACTCCCTGCACACGACCATGGCCGGTGAGCTCTTCTTCGAGCGAATCACGCTCTGCTTCAAGCGCTCCGCGCAATTCCTCTAGCTGGTTTTCGGTGACGTGTGTCATATGGCGAGATGGTAGCAAAAATAGCGTACGGGCACCACTGCCCGCGCACCCCTCACATCTGACGATTGGCCTGAAGACGGCTCAGAACCTCGGTAAAAGAGTACGGACTCTCTGCGATAACGAGCATGTTTTGTGTCGGGAAAGAATAGTAGAGTTGGATTTCGCCTGCGTCATCCTTGAGTGCGCGCACATCGTAATTGCGCATCACGAGATCCTGAAACGTGCGCTGTACGGGGATGCCGCTCTGATCGGTCTTGAGCCTGGGAACCGCAGTGAAAGCGGGGGCGAGATCTGCGTTCAGTGTCGCCTCCCACGCGAGCATTCCCGCGAACGCGTGGTCATACGAACTGATCGGGATGACGAGCAGCGGCGCGTTTTCGTCCACCGTATGGATCCCAAAGAAGAAGTCGTTGTCGAGCGCTCGTATGAGATCATCCGGCGCATTCGTCCCAAGGGAGCGGATGAATTCTGCAAATGTCGCAGGACGGCTTTGTGCCGCTCCATCGGGGTCCGTGATGGTAACAACGGGGATTATCCTGGTGATCGAGCCGAGAGTTCCGCTCGATGAGGTGCGCGCTGCTGCGAGCGTTCGCTTCAGATCGTTCGGAGAGTTCTCGCTCAGGGAAAAGAGAATGCTCTGTTCTGAAAAGAGGATCGAATCAGATGTGATCGGCGGCGGCGCGCCCGTGCGCTGCTGTGCGACGGTATATACGCCGAAGAGCGCCGCGCCGCCGATCATGAGGAGCAACAACACGGCAAATATAATTCCGGAGGTCCGTTTGGAACGTTGCGCTTTCGCGGGTGCCTCTTCAGCCTCCTGCTTCTTGTGCGTTCTCCGGTCCTCTTCGAGAGAGACCGCCTTTACGACCGACATCTTCGTGTCCCGAACCACACCCTGGAGGTCATCTTTCAGCGTGTGCACCGGCACTACCATTTCTTTCTTCCTCTCTCCCTCTCGTGGCGTCACGACGGCCGGTGTCTCGCTCACGACTTCCGCTTGTGGAATCTTCTGTGCGGATACGGGTGGCGGGGTCGCGGTATCTGCCGAACCTTTCTGGTCCCGACGCTCGGGCAGCTGCACCGCTTTCAGGATTTTCGCAATGTCAGTTCCGAGCGCTTCTGGTTTTTGTACGGACGGTGTGAGAGAAAGAGGGGACGCGGCCTCTGCGGAGCTTGGATGTAATGCGGGAGGCTCTGGCGTGACCGGCTTCGGGATCGATGGAGTTGTCTGGACAGGGGGAGGTACGAGAATTGGTGCCGCAGGCGGAGGTGCCGCAGGGATGCCCGGAGGTGATGCGGGCGGCATTTTAACGGGGGTGGAGGCTTCCACTTTCGGTACGGGCGGCGCGGGTTTTGGGGCCGCGCGTACGACCACTTCTTCCAAGATGCGTGCCTCCGGTTCCGGTGCAGCCGCAGGCTGCGGCGGAACCGTTGCTTTTGGTTTTATTTCTTGTGCGTTCGCCGGAACGCCCTTAGATGCGTCGATTGGGTCTTTCGTTTCGTCCACCATGATTATCGCTGCCGCCTTGATCCGGTTTCAGGCCCTTACGCGCGGCCCACTCCGGATCAGCTGCTTTGATAGAGAGATTATAGCGTCCTTTCTCGTCTATCTCCTTCAGAACGACGGGGACGATGTCGCCAAGCTGCACCGCGTCGGTGATCTTGCCGATGCGGAACGGCGCAACCTCAGAAACGTGCACGAGACCGTCGTTATTGGGGCCTATCTTTACGAATGCACCGAAATCCATGATACGCACGACGGGGCCTTCAAATTTGTCGCCGACCATGTATTCCCGCGTGAGATCGCTGATCTCTTTGAATGCAGCTTCTGCGGAGCCGCTTTTGCCGGTGATGAATATCGTGCCATCCTCTTCGATCGTAATGTCGTCGACACCGGTGCGTTCGCGGATGCCGTTGATCATCTTTCCTCCAGGGCCGATGACGAGTCCGATCTGGTCTTTCTTCACAACGAGCGTGAGGATCTTCGGTGCGCGTTCGGAGATATTTGTTCGTGGAGCAGCGATCTCCTTGGTAATGACTTCAAGGATCTGCATACGCGCTTTCTTCGCCTGCGCGAAAGCTTCCGCAAGTACCTTGAGCGGTACGCCATCAACCTTCACGTCCATTTGTACCGCGGTGACCCCCTCGGACGTTCCGGCGACCTTGAAGTCCATATCACCGTGGTGATCTTCCGGCCCTTGAATGTCAGTGAGCACTTTGTATTTTCCTGCTTTTGCGTCGGACATCATACCCATCGCGATCCCCGCAACGGGGCGGGCGACGGGTACGCCTGCATCCATGAGCGCGAGCGTGCCTGCGCAGACGGTGGCCATCGAGGTGGAACCGTTGGATGCGAGACACTCGGAAACGATGCGGACCGTGTACGGGAACACGTCTTTCGATGGCATCATGACGCGCAGCGCTTTTTCTGCCAGCGCGCCGTGGCCTGTCATGCGGCGATTCATGCCGCCGACACGACCGGTTTCCCCCACCGAAAAGGGCGGGAAGTTGTAATGGAGCATGAACGTCTTTTTTGAATCTTGGAATTCGATGGTGTCGATAAGCTGCGCGTCCCCAGGGCCACCGAGCGTGAGCGCTGCCAAGACATGTGTTTCGCCGCGATAGAAAATGCCGGTGCCGTGAATGACGGGTGAAACGCCTCCCGCTTGGGCGAAGAGTGGTCGGACTTGGTCGAGGTTTCGACCATCGACACGCTTGTTCTCGTTGATCGCGAGATCATGCACGAATGCGTCGATCTGTTCCTCGTAGTATCCATCAATGAGACCCTTTGGAACATCGGGAAATTTTTCGGTTGCCGCCTTCATCCACTCGGATTTCATAGGGCCAAGTTCTGATTTCGGAAGCTTGCCGCCGGAAGCTTTCAGTTTTGGTGCGACGAGTTCTGCAAATGCTGTCTTGAGTTCCGGTGTCGCTTCGGGTGCCTTAAAATCCCGTTTGGTCTTTCCGCGTTCGGCGATGATCGACTTCTGCCACGCTTGTATCTTCTCTATCTCTTCGCCAGATCGCGCGAGTGCTTTTTCAAGCATGGATTCACCGATCTCGCGCGCGCCGACTTCGATCATATTGATGAGGCCGTCTTTACCACACGCGGTGAGATCCATGAGCGCTTTCGGCGGGAGTTCCTCTTCGCGCTGTTTGTACGTCGGGTTCACGATGAGCGCATCATTGCCCTCCTCGATCCCGATACGTACGGAAGAAACGGGGCCGTTCCACGGAATATCCGAGGTTGCGAGAGCGAGCGACGCTGCGTTCACGGCCAAAATGTCCGTGTCATACTCTTCGATCGAGAGAACCGTAATAATGACCTGCACTTCACGCTTCATTCCCTTGGGGAACAAAGGACGGATAGTGCGATCCACGATGCGGCCCGAGAGAATGGCCTCATCTGAGGGCCGACCCTCGCGGCGCATGAACCGGCTGCCGAGGATGGCACCGGCTGCGTAGAATTTCTCCTCGTATTCGACAGAGAGCGGGAAATAATCTTTGTCGGATTCTTTACCCATCACAGCCGTTGCCAAAACCGCGCTGTTCCCGTAGCGCACCAGTACCGAACCATTCGCCTGGTCCGCCCAATCGTTGAACTCGGCGGACATCGTCTTTCCCCCGATCTCAAGGGAGTACACTTTCTTTTCCATTTTACTTTTGGTGACGTCCGGATTTCAGTAGTGAGCCATATGGTCAACACTGCCTATCCGCCCGCCACGATTATTCTAATATGGCCATACTACGCGGGAAGACGAAGCTTTGCAAGATTTCGTGGTACGCTGCTGGCATATGAAATCTTATACACGCGCCTTTATTACGCGGTTTTGTATAGCAACATCCACCCTGACGTTTCTCGGTCTCCTAGGAATAGTCGGCTTTGAGGTGTACGTCCGCTGGACGCTCAACCAAAATTTCTCGTTCCTTGGTGCAGATGGACTTGCTGGTCTCGCGATTCTCTGCGGCGCACAAATGCTCGGCCTCGTCTGGCTCTCCCGCTCGGAATAATCCACCGTTTTATGCTACGATGCCCCCATCGATATGGGCGTCTTTATATTTCCCGCGGTCGTGTCAGTCGTCGCTTTCGCGGGAGCATTTGCATGGGGCGGGCTGGGTGCGCTTTTTCTCGTGGTTCTCCTTGCAATACTTGAGACAACGCTTTCATTCGACAACGCGGTTGTAAATGCAAAAGTGCTCGGAAGAATGGACGTTCGCTGGCAACGAAGGTTCCTTGTGTGGGGCATCCCTATCGCGGTATTCGGGACGCGCTTCGTGCTCCCCATACTCATCGTCGCCGCAGCGGCCGGGCTCTCGCCCGTTTTTGTGACGCAGCTGGCGTTCTTCAACCCGGTGCGATATGGGACATACCTCGCGGAAGCGCACATTGCCATCGCCGCGTTTGGGAGCGCGTTCCTGCTGCTCGTATCCCTCAAATATTTTTTCAATGACAGGAAGACGGTGCACTGGATAGTGATGATCGAGCGTCACCTATCGCGTTGGGGTGGTATCGAAGCGATCGAGATTGCGTTGGTGCTCGCGGTCTTGCTCGGTTGCGCGTTCTTGGTACCGTATGATGCCGCGACACTGCTCATCGCGGGCCTTATAGGCGTGGTCCTCTTTATTGTGATCGAAGGCATCGCGCAATCGTTTGAGGTCGAGACAGGCTCGATCGTCGCGACGGGCGGTGCCGCGCTCTTCGTGTATCTCAACGTGCTTGATTCCGCGTTTTCGCTCGATGGGGTCGTGGGTGCCTTCGCAATTACATCAGCATTACCGATCATTATCGCGGGTCTCGGGATCGGCGCGCTCTTTGTGCGCGCCTTTACGGTGGCGCTTGTACGCGCAAAAACCCTCGACTCACTCCCCTACCTCGAACATGGGGCGCACTATGCGATATTCGGGCTCGCGCTCGCGATGCTCCTCGGTATTTTCGTGCATGTGCCGGAGGCCATAACTGGCTTTGTCGGGTTGGTTTTCGTCACCCTTGCCTACGTTTCCTCACGCAGAGAAATGCGTTCGAGGTAGCACGCTATTCGACCCCCGTGATCCTTCCGATCTCGGAGACATCTGCTTCGTCTTGCGGTGCAAGAGAATCTTCCGGCGCCGAGACCTGCACGTCAGCACTGCTGCGTGAGCCGCGCGCGGCACGTGGTCGACCGGTCGGGCCTCGATAGTTGATGAGGTAGCGTCGGGGGTCCTCGTCGAGGTCGAGGAAGTGGTCGGTCGCCTCTCTCAGTTTGCCCGAGGTCGAGCGTCCGAACGAGACGACCTCGACTTGGCAACCCGCATGTATCTTTAAGTATTCAACGAGCGGGATGAAATCGCCGTCTCCCGTGAAAAGGATGACCGTGTCGAGCTTCGTGGATGCGGTAATCGCGTCGACGGCCATACCGACGTCCCAATCAGCCTTCTTCGCGCCGCCGTAGAAGACTTGAAGATCTTTGGTTTTGGGTTCGATGCCCATTTTGGTGAGTGCTTCGAGGAACGCTTTTTCCTCGCCCGTTTCTGTCGTTACCATGTACGCGCGCGCTCGGATGAGGCGACGATCGGCGACCGAGTCTTTGAGGACGTTGCCGAAGTTTACGCGCGCGTGGTAGATGTTTTTCGCGCTGTGATAAAGATTTTGTGTGTCGATGAATACGCCGACACGTTGTTCTGAATGTTTAATGATGGCCATGCAATAAATATGTTAACCACGAGGATCTAGGCCTCATGAAATACGTATAAAATATCTCCTAGACAGAGTATAGCGTACAAAGCAGCACGGTCGAACCTCTCTAAGTCTAGGATCCCGGGCCGGCGAACCGAAGATTTATTTCTTAAGGCCAAGTTTCCTAACCAGCGTGCCGTATGCGCGCTTATTGTTGGTCTCCAAGTACTTCAAATGCTTGCGACGGTCGGCTACGAGGCCCAAAAGCCCGCGGCGACCATGCTTGTCTTTGCGGTTCTTATCCAAATGTGCCGAAAGTTCCTCTATACGGCGGGTCAAAAGGGCGACCTGCACCTCCGGAGACCCCGTATCAGTGTCGTGTCGGCGTGATTTCACGACCTCATTCGACTTCTTGCGCTTTGTGAGCATCGCGAAATGGTATCACATTCCGTGGCTCTATGCAAGCAAAAGACCCACCGGGCACCTTGTGTCCCGGTGGGTCTGGAAGTCCATAAATTGCCTCTAGCGCTTAGTTCTTGGGAGCGGGTGCCGCCGGTGTATCCTCAACTTTTTCCAGCTGTACCTCGAAGATGAGCGTTGAGTTGGCAGGGATGATAACCTTCCCAGAAGCATCTTTCACGTCTTGCGTTCCATATCCGAGAGTTGGGGGGATGGAGAGGAGTCGCTGACCACCCTCCTTCATACCGTTGACGCCGACCTGGAAACCGGGAATGAGGCCATCTGCGCCAAGGACGAACTTGAGGGGTTCGTTGTTGTGCGCAGCGGAACTATCAAAGATGGTGCCATCGGTGAATTTGCCGACGTAGAGAACGGAAACGGTGTCTCCCGGCTTCGCCTCCCTACCCGTACCAACCTTCACATCCTGTCCCTGCACCTGCTCAGTCGATGTCGCTGTTTGTGTCACGGCAGCGGGATTGGCCGATCCGGTGGCTGAAGGGGTCTTGGAGCGATACACCCCGTATCCGCCGACTGCGATAACGATAATAACGACGAGCCCGATAATTATTGTTTGTATATTCATATACCAGCAAGATTAACTCATGCCAAAATATGTGCAAGTCGTGCATGATGTGCATAAAGAACCCTTGGATTTAAGCCGTGGAAAGTAAGTCTCGCGCGGAGGAACCACTCCGTGCAGGTTTGGTGTGGTGTTCCGACACAACGCAACACGCGATAGCTGTATGCAAGGCGGTCGTCGGGCGTAGAATGGCGATGTATGGAACCATTGGCTTCCAAGATCAGACCCAAAAAACTCGATGAATTCGTCGGGCAGGAGCACCTCACAGGCAAGGGCAAGCCACTGCGCGTCGCTATCGAGAAGAAAGAGTTGTTCTCGTTCATTCTCTGGGGTCCGCCGGGGAGCGGCAAGACGACGCTCGCGCGCATATATGCCAATGCAGTCGGCGCGGATTTTTACGAACTCTCGGCAGTGGACGCGGGGAAGGAAGATATCCGGAAAGTCATCGGCGTACGGGGTACGCTCCTCAAACAAAGATCGAAAATTCTTTTCGTCGACGAGATCCATCGTTTCAACAAGGCGCAGCAGGATTTTCTTCTGCCGTTCGTCGAGCGCGGTGACATCACGCTCATCGGCGCGACGACCGAGAATCCGAGCTTCGAGATCATCTCTCCCCTCCTCTCGCGCTGCCGTGTCTTCGTGTTGAACGAGCACACCGAAATGGAAATGGAGAAAATTCTCGCGCGCACAAAAATAAAAGTACCGAAAGCGGCACGCGAATGGCTCTTCCAAATGGCCGGGGGTGACGCACGGCAGGCGATCACGACACTTGAGACGGCGCAAAGTCTCTACGGCAAGATCACACTCGATACGCTCAAAGAGGCCGTCCAGTCGCGTCATTTGCGGTACGACAAAAAGGGCGAAGAACACTACAACACCATCTCGGCATTCATTAAATCTATGCGCGCTTCCCAGCCCGACGCGGCGCTCTATTATTTAGCGCGCATGGTGGACGCTGGAGAAGATCCCAAATTCATTGCGCGACGCATGGTGATTTTCGCGAGCGAAGACATCGGGCTTGCCCAGCCGACGGCGCTCGTCGTTGCCAATGCCGTGTTCGAAGCGGTCAATAAAATCGGCTATCCGGAAGCGACGATAAATCTCGCGCACGGTGTCGCCTATCTCGCGCAGTGCAAAAAAGATCGCCGCGCGTACAATGCAGTATTCGCGGCGCTCGACGATGTAAAAAAATTCGGCAATCTCCCCATCCCGCTCAACATCCGCAACGCTCCCACAAAATTGATGAAGGACCTCAAGTACGGAAAAGGGTATGAGATGTATGACGCAGAATCGTATCTCCCCGAAAAATTAAAAAAGAAAAAGTACTTAAAGTAATAGGGGCGGCCACATGTGCCGCCCCTCGGTCTCGCTAAGCCAACGCTCACGGTTGCTTCGGGTCGTCGTGCGACTCGAATGCGTCCTTCACTTCACTGCGGCGAATAGTCAGGTCTTCGCCGGGGACGTTGCTGTTGGGGCGGAGGTTTGAGGTTCTGACGGTCGGGTTTCCCGCGACATCGCCAGTATTGTTCCATAACCTGCGCCGCGTTCCCGCTGCCGGATGTCGGTAGATTCTACGAACGGGCATTTCAGCCACCTTTCTGGAGTGCGGTTCGTATTCGTGCATCTCCGAAAGTACTTTGCCATCACAATATCCTCTTGTCAAAACAAACGTCGCACAACATGTCTTGTCCAACATAAATGTCGGACAAGACGGGAATATTGTGCGACACTAGAGTGATCGTACAATATTCCCTATGACCACTGACTTGAAATCGCTCAAGACCCAATTTCTTGAGTACATAGAGATAGCCCGCCGGAGGCGGGTCCGCCTTTGGCGGAAAAAAGTATGAGCAATGACTTACAAAAATTAAAGACTCAATTTCTGGAGTATATAGAAATAGAGAAAGGGCGCAGCGTGAAGACGGTCGAGAATTACGACCGCTACCTCATGCGCTTCCTAAATTATGCAAAGATCTCGGCTCCGAAGCAGATTACCGAGCAGATGGTGCGCGAGTTCCGCATCACCCTCAATCGCTCGGCAGGTGTTTCCGGGACGATGAAGAAGAACACGCAAAATTATCATCTCATCGCGTTGCGCGCATTTCTCAAATTCCTCCGCAAGCGCGACATCGATTCATTGAATCCGGAACGCATTGAGCTTGCAAAGACCGGCGGGCGCGATCTCGACCTCATTACCGCCGACGAGCTGAATCGTATTTTAAAAGCCCCGCAGGGCGATGAGCTACCGGCTCTCCGCGATCGCGCAATACTCGAGCTTTTTTTCTCGACGGGCCTCCGTGTCTCAGAATTGTGCGGACTCAACCAAGATCTCGATCTCTCTCGCGACGAATTCTCCGTACGCGGCAAGGGGGAGAAAGTGCGCGTCGTCTTTCTCTCCCCTTCCGCGAAAGCAGCGGTCGCAGCGTACATCAAGCGGCGCGGTGACATGAGCGAAGCGCTTTTTGTGAGCTACGGGAAAGGGAGCGCGAAGAAGGGAAAAGATCTTCCGCGCATCACGCCGCGCTCCGTCGAGCGACTCGTGAAACAGTATGCAATAAAAGCTGGCATCACGCGCAAAGTCACGCCGCACGTCATTCGTCACAGCTTCGCCACTGACCTTCTCGAAAACGGCGCGGATCTCCGCAGCGTGCAAGCCCTCCTCGGCCACGCCAACATTGCAACGACGCAGGTCTATACGCACGTCACCGACAAACACCTCAAAGAAATCCACCAAAAATTTCACGGAAAACGCCGCTCCTAACGGCATCGCAACTAT
>ERZ1292629.2320-Hain-H43-01um-R1-2320-length-16257-cov-26_pt1 | contig 16257 bp, 14 predicted proteins | sample MGYA00564399_ERZ1292629 | MGnify/ENA primary metagenome ERZ1292629 (study PRJEB36523, sample SAMEA6512636) | groundwater metagenome | collected 2019-01-08 | study: AquaDiva: Metagenomics assemblies of 32 groundwater samples
CCCCAATTCGCAAAACCCCAGCCGCCATTGACCTCTTGGTTGCGCCTTCGGTCTTCTTCGGACAAACGCTTAAATTAACTCTTAATTTGGTTAACAAATTTCAGCAACCGTTCCTCCCTCCGGGATTTTCCGGCTAAAATTTGTTAAATAGCCAAATTTTCAATTAATTTAAGCGTTATGTCATCCGAAGAAACCAAACGGTCTTAGGCGGCCAAGGTTTTGCTTATTGAGCGCAGGCTCCGGTCCCTTCTGAATCACATCTTTAGAAGTTATGTAGAAGTCTGACTTCCACATCTTCAACTCGCGCTCCGTCGCCAGAGCTATGGCGGCGTGCGACTGGTTGCTTTATTATTAAATTACGATTGGCAACAGAAGTTCAAACTTCCATTTACAAGTCCGACTTGTAAATATGATGGCAGTCCAACGGCTTAAAAGACCGGTTTTTGCATGATTTGACAATGAGCTTGATGGTTCAAACTACAGACGGAGGCGAAATCGAGATCAGCTTCATCGGTCTTTTCCCAATCAATGGAGTGCGAGTCGGCGAGCACGAAATGTCGCTGGAGCACTTCGGGGCGATGGCAATCCATTTTCTCGGCGGCGGCTTCTTCGGCTGGAGCAACAACGAAACGCCAGAAGCCATGAACAACGCCCTGTCCCAACTGTTCGAGATGCATGAACAAGTGGACGGAAAATGGGTTCGCAAGGCGAAGTATCGAGCAACTGTCTGACCAGCTTCAAGGGCTTGCCAAGTAACGTGAAAACGTGAACGGCGAGCCCAATTTGTTTTTATATTATCAAATTTAGAGTTTTGAAACCATGCCCAACCTCATTGCTTTTATGCCACTTTGACAAAATCAAAGAGGAAGGCCACCGCCAAGCTTTAGCTTGGAGGCAAGTGAGGGTTACTTGTTATTTTGGTTATAAATCCTTATTGAACTGAGAAAATTTTAGAAGACGAGGACTGGATGTAAAAAGTGTTGTGGCTTCGCTTTTATATCTTCAGGGCTGTTTTGAGAACCTCGTCCATTGTTTTGACGAATACAAATTTCAGGTCTTTTTTGACTTCTTTGGGAATGTCTTCCAAATCCTTCTTGTTGTCATTGGGGGCAATAATAGTTTTTATTCCGGCGCGGTGAGCGGCAAGAACTTTTTCCTTAAGTCCGCCTATTTCAAGCACCTTTCCTCGCAAAGTAACCTCTCCGGTCATGGCAACCTCTTTTCTGACTAACTTTCCCAAGAATAACGACACCAATGCAGTTGTCATGGCCGTTCCGGCGGACGGGCCGTCCTTTTTTATCGCTCCGGAAGGAACATGGACATGAATATCATCTTTAGTGAAATCCTCTTTGATTCCCCTTTTTGCCGCATACGCTCTGGCGTAGCTTAAACCGGCTTGAGCAGATTCTTTCATTACCGAACCAAGCTGACCGGTTAAAATCAATTTACCCCGGCCGGGCATTTTAGAAACCTCTATAAAGAACACTTCACCGCCAACAGGAGTCCAACCAAGACCGGTTACAACTCCGACCTCATCTTTGGTTTCCGCTAATTGATGAGAATATTTAACCGGCCCTAAGTATTTATGAATCTCTTCCTTGGTTACAATAATCTGTTTATTGGAATGGGATTCAACCAGTTTTCTGGTTACCTTTCTGATAACGGAAGCGAGTTGCCTTTCCAGCTCCCTGACCCCGGCTTCGCGGGTATGTTTTCTTATAATATCCTCCAGAGCAGAATCGTTAAAAGCTAAAGCTTTTTTCTTGAGACCATGATCCTTAAACAATCTTGGCAACAGAAAATTTTTGGCAATATGGAATTTTTCATCTTCCGAATATCCCGGAAATTCTATAATTTCAAGCCGGTCTCTTAACGCCGGAGGAATGGTTTCCAAAACATTAGCGGTCGTGATAAACATTACATCGGACAGATCGTAAGGCACTTCTAAATAATGGTCGGAAAAAGAGTGGTTCTGTTGAGGATCCAATGCCTCTAGGAGTGCCGCCGAGGGGTCGCCGCGGAAATCCATTCCAATCTTGTCTATCTCATCCAGCATAAATACCGGATTCTTAACTTTTGAGTTGTGGATTCCCTGGATAATTCTTCCCGGCATGGCGCCGACATAAGTTCGGCGATGACCCCTAAGTTCAGCTTCATCCCTCAATCCGCCCAGAGAAACTCTTATAAATTTACGGCCCAAAGCCCTGGCAATTGACTGGCCAACGGATGTTTTGCCGGTACCGGGCGGCCCGACAAGGCACAATATCGGCCCCTTCAGTTTGCCGACCTGTTTTTGCACGGCAAGATATTCCAGAATTCTTTCTTTGACCTTGTTGAGTCCGTAATGATCTTCATTCAAAATTTTCTCCGCTTCTTTCAAATCAATTTTTTCTTTTGTCTTCTTTGACCAAGGCAATTCGGTAAGCCAATCAAGATAAGTCCTCAAATAGGAAACTTCCGGATTGAAGGACGGCATTTTACCAAGACGGTTTAACTCTTTGATGGCTTTATCTTCAGTATTCTTTGGCATTCCGGCCGAAAGAATTTTGGACTTCAAAGTATCTATTTCGTCTTTTTCGTCTTCAACGCCCAGTTCTTTTTCAATACTTTTTAACTGCTCTCTCAAGAAAAGTTCTTTCTGCATTTTGCCGATTTGCTTTCTGGTTTCTTTAGTGACCGTCTTCTCCGCCTCCATTATTTCCATCTCGCGGACAAGAAAAACATTCATCTCTCTCAAAGCGTCTATCGCGCTTTCCAGTTCAAGAATTCTTTGCTGGTCATCAATTCCTAAATTTAAATTAACCGCCATTAAACTTAAAATCTGCTCGGTGTCTTTCAACTGGAGCATCATGTAAATAATTTCCGGCAGTATCGTCGGAAATGCGCGGGCTTCCGAAATGGTCCTGAACTGCTCTATTGCCCGCCTCAAAAACGCCTTTTCTTCAAGATTGTTTCTTGTCATCAAAGTAAACGGTTCGGCCTTAATTTTGAAGAACGGCTCCTCGCTCACAAAGTCGGTTATTCTTGCCCTAACTAAACCCTCAACATCTATTTTGGAAGAGCCATCAGGCAGTTTGAAAACCGAAACAATCCTGCCGATGGTTCCAACCATAAAAACATCCTTCCGGCCGATGTTGTCTTCAATGTTCTTTTGGGTCACAAAAAACACAAGCCGTTCATGGGCTAAAGCATATTCAAGAGCAGTCACCGATTTGGGCCTTTGAACAATAAGCGGAATAACCACCTTTGGAAATAAAACGGTATTCTTAAGCGCAATAAGCGGCAACTGCTCCGGTATTAAAATGTTACTAACCTTAAAATCAGCCATAATTATAAAAATACTATAACATAGATTAATTCAAATATCAATTCCTAACCCGTTTGGATTATTGAATCATTGATAATTGATTGAAAATTGTAAATTGAAAATTGATAATTTAGTAGTAAAACTCCTCTCTCGGCGGAGCATTTTTTACTATTTCAAAGGCCTCTTCGGCCGTATCAACTATTGTATACAAACCCAAATCCTCTTCGTCAATGGCATGCAACTTGCCGAAAATCTCTTCTTGAAGCCAAACATGAATCGGATTCCAGAATTCTTTGCCTACCAAAACCACCGGAATTTTATCGGATATTTTTTTGGTTTGGATCAAAGTTAAAATCTCAAAAACCTCATCAAGCGTACCGAATCCTCCCGGAAAAAACACATAAGCCCGAGCCGCATAAGAAAGCATCAATTTTCTTACAAAGAAATAGTGAAAAGCGGCGCTCTTTCTGACATATGGATTTATCCTCTGCTCCGTAGCCAACTTTATATTAATGCCTACTGATTCTCCGTTGCCATCCACAGCTCCCCTGTTTCCGGCTTCCATGATTCCTGGTCCGCCTCCGGTAACAACAGCGAGTCCTTCTTTGGCCAACATGGTTCCCAATTTTCTTGCTTCTTCATACCACCTCTCACCTTCTTTAAAACGGGTCGAACCAAAAATGGTTACGGTTTTATCAAAATCAGCTAAAAATTGCCAGCCCTCAATGAGCTCGGACATAATTCTCAAAACCCTCCAATGAAGAGAACCCCTGAAATCACCCTTCTCCGGCTCCCCGCTTGTCGGCAATTTGGATGCCGGTAAATTGAGTTGTCCTTTTGGTTCGTCTGCCATAAAAAAGCTTAGTTAATTTTTCTTAAGAAATCGAAGAAACTCGTAAACAGAAATTCTTGATTGGCGCAAAATACTGGCCAAATCCCTCTTTTAACAAAACCCTGATAATGACCGAGGCGCTAAGCATCGGCAAAATGCTCATAAATTCAAGGCAACAGGACCTGAAAGTTTGGAAAATTTTCCACGGCCGGCTATTTTACTCTCATCATCAATAACAATCTTCCCGTCATCAAAAGCAACTTCACAAAGCAGTTCAATAAGGTCTTTTGCCATGTATTTTGCTTCAGTTAGTGTTGAGCCCTGGGTCATCGTCTTTTCAAAACTAGGCACTTCAACAAGAAACAATTTATCGCTGCGATCATACCATATGGATACCTTAAAATTTCCGTGCTTAGTTTTTATTAAATACTTCTTTTTCATAATTTTATTATATAGGATGAGACCTAATCACGCAACTCTCTACTGATGATAACTCAAAGTTTTTTGCGACGGTAAATCCATTTTCCAAATTCAACCGCAAAGATATTTAATAGGCCTACTGATACGACCCCCAAGAGCCAATAAAAAGGCAAAGGAACCGTTTTAAGCAAAGATTGCATGAATGGAACATAAATAGCCCCAGCCATAAGAAGCATTCCAACACTTACACCGATGACCATGTAACGATTGGAAAAAACAGGATATTTAAAGATGCTCTTCTCTAAGCTTCTCACGGAAAATGCCAAAAATAATGTATAGCTTCCAAAGCTGGCGAAAATAAATGTCCTCACTAAATCTTCCTGAAAACCGGCTCGCAACAATAACCAGTATAATAAAAATAAAAGCGCGCTCGTGGCAAGGCCGATGAACAAAATCAAGAATCTCATCATGGGGTCAAAAAGACCAGCTTTCATGCTTTGAGGACGACGAGTGGAACTATCAATCCCTTTTTCAAAAGCAAATGCGACAGCCGGGAAACTGTCCGAGAAAAAATTTACATACAAAATTTGGAGCGCGTTGAGCGGAAGAGCCAAGCCGGTTACAAGGGCTCCGCCAATTAAAAGCAACTCGTCTGCTACACCGGAAAGAAGATAAACGAGAACCTTACGAATGTTATTCATTATTTGACGGCCCTCCTGTACGGCGGCGGCAATGGTTTCAAAATTGTCATCTAACAGCACGAGGTCTGCGACATCACGGGCTACTTCTGTTCCTGAACCCATGGCAATACCGATATCCGCTTGTTTGATGCTGGGCGCGTCATTCACTCCATCGCCGGTCATGGCCACGACCTCTCCAATCTCTTGAAACGCTTTCACGATTCTCATTTTATCAAAAGGGGATACGCGAGAAATGACCCGCAAAAACGGCAGACGTTTTTTTAGATCCGCGTCGGAAAGCATCTGAAGCTCTGCGGAATCAAGGACACTTCCTTCTTCAATATGAATGCCAACTTCTTTCGCTACGGCTTCAGCCGTACCGCGATGATCGCCGGTCATGACTACTACTCTTATGCCGGACGCTTCCACATTGCGGATTGCTTCTTTAACACTGGGCCTAACCGGATCACGCAAAGTAATTAAACCCTGAAAAGAAAGGTCTGTTAACTCCAAATCCTTTGAGAAAGAAAAATCCTCCCTTTTTTCAATCTCTTTCATCGCAACCCCCACAACAAGCTCTCCGGATTCAGCTAAGGAGCTGATTTCTTTTAAGGCATTATTTTGTTCTGTATCGCTTAGGGTTGAATGCTTTATAAAAATATCCGGCGCGCCAAAGAAAATAAGTAAATGTTTCTCTCTGTCATGAACAAGAGACGCAGAAAATTTATTGACCGCGTTAAACGGCAAAAAATTTAAAATTGATATTTTCTTTTTGACATGCTCGACTAATATACCTCGAAGCGCAGCTGATCTTACTATCGCTGTCTCCAATATTCTCCCATTAACTCGCCATTCTAAAGGCGGATCAGCAGGATTTTCTATCAGAACATTGGTGTTGATAATAGCCAATTCAAGCAGGTTATCTTCATCACCGCTTATGACTGGAAGTACCTTATTCAGCTCCATTTTTGCCATCGTCAATGTTCCGGTTTTATCAGTTAAAATGACGGTTGTGCTGCCTAATGTTTCCGCCGCAATAAGTTTTCTTATGATGCCCTTGCGCCGCGCCATACGCTGCACTCCGATGGCCAAGATTACCGTCATGGCCACAGGCAGGCCTTCCGGAACCGCTGAAACGGCAATCGCGACAGATGTCAAAAACATTTCTACTTTTGAATATCCCAAAAAAACTCCCACGCCAAAAATACCAAGTGTAAAGATGCCCACAAAGATTCCCGCCTTGATGCTAAACCTCTTAATTGCGGTTTGTAACGGCGTTTCTTCTCTTCGTGATTCGGCGACCAAGGTCGCGATTTTACCCAATTCGGTCGAAAAATCAGTACGACATACCACCGCAACGCCAATGCCCTGGGTAATTAGAGTTCCGGCAAAAACCATGGGGTATTGATCACCAATAGATGCGTCGGAATTAACCGCGTCAATTGATTTGATTACCGGTAAGGATTCCCCGGTAAGAATAGCTTCATCGGTTTGTAGGTCATTAACGAATAATAGCCGTCCGTCCGCGGGAATGCGATCTCCTTGAGTGAGATGAATAATATCCCCTGGCACTAAATTGGCGGCGTCTATTTCGCGTTCCGCACCGTCACGAATAACTCTTGCCCGTTGTTTGAGATATGTTTTAAGCTCCGCTAAAGCCTTTTCGGCCTTATATTCCTGATAAAAACCCAGGGCGGCATTGGCTATCACGGCTGCAAAAATAAAAAGCGCGTCGCGATAATGAGCGATAACGAGCGTAACAACGCCGGCAAATAACAAAATTAAAATGAGGGGGCTTTTAAACTGATTTAAAAGAATAAAAAAGCCGGGAGCGTATTGAGGTTTTTCGATCACATTGTGTCCGAAAACTTTTATCCTTTTTCCCGCCTCATTTTCTGAAAGCCCGTTTCGCGCATCGGTTTGCAATATCTCAATAACCCCGGAGACGGGTAACGCCCAAAATGATTGTTTCTGTATTTCATCCGCAGTTTTATGAATCATAGTGTTTTAGCTATTAAACCAATGATTAAAATGCCGACAGAATTCAACAGAAAAGACAAAGGGATAAATACGAAGGTTTTAATTTTTGACAGTCCCAACATCGCAAGGCCTATCTCATCCGGCAACGGAGAAGCCACTATTAAAGCTCCGACAAAAGGAATGAGCCACCTGAAAAGCTTTAATTTAAAGATTGAAACAATCCTTTCCGATTTTGACATCTTAACCAGATAAGAAAAATCCTGGGAAACCCTGTCTTTCATAAAACGGAAGATTATAAGATCGCCTATCAAAGCGCCCAATCCGCCAATGATGGCTACAGTGATAACTGAATTTGATTGGGCTATTTCTCCAAGAGCCACTGTGGCCGGAGCAGCGGTAAAAACCGATACAAATAAAATACCCGCGATAAAACTGCCGACAAATCTCACTTCTTGAGTTGAAGTAATTAAACTTTCAAGAGCTCCTGTTTTGGCGAATATAACAGCAACCAAAACACTTAAAACAATAATGCCAAGGTCTCTAGTTAAATTGTTTTCATGGTTATTCATAACAACTCAAAGCTCTCCCCTTGCGAAGGCACAACCGCGTCAATCTTTAAATCGGTTTTGGTTTTTTCCGCCAATATCATAGACGAGTCCTCTTCGCCCTGAACCATGAACACTTTTTTGAGATTACCACTGGAAGCGGCGCTCTGAATCCATTTAAGTAGCATACTCTGGTCGGCATGAGCCGAGTAACCGCCGATGGCCCGGATTTGGCAATTCACGAGAATCTTCTCGCCGAATATTTTGACTTCTTTTTCGCCATCCAAGATCCTGCGACCCAAAGAACCTACAACCTGATAGCCCACAAACAAGATGGCCGAATTTGGATCAGATAGATACCTCATTTCATGATGCAAAATTCTTCCACCCGTTGACATACCGGAACCGGCTATAATTATTTTCGGCCCCTTCACATTATTAATGGCTTTTGATTCGTCGGCGGTTCTTGTGAATGTCAAACCCGGAAAATTAAATATATCATCGCCCGATTCAATAATATGGTGAGCGGTCTTATTAAAATAGTTGTGATATTTTTTATAAACCTCCGTAAGTTTTGTGGCTAAAGGAGAATCAACAAAGATCGGAACTCGGGGTATCTGGTTATGATTTACAAGCTGATTCAGCTCGTATAAAAGTTCCTGCGTCCTTTCCATGGCAAAAGACGGTATCATCAGAGTGCCTCCTTTGGACAAAGTTTCTTTAATTACATTCTCCAGAATCATTTTTCTAGTTGAGCGGTCTTCGTGAATTCTTGAACCATAAGCGGATTCCACCACGGCATAATCGGCGTCTTTTGGAAAATAAGGCGGCTGGAGCAAAGGAGTCGGCGGGTTGCCAAGGTCACCGGTAAAGTATATCTTTCCAAAATTTTGAATTTTGAATTTTGAATTTTGAATTTGGTTCGGAAATTGTATTTCTACAATTGACGAACCGAGAATGTGGCCCGCGTCATGGAGTACTGCTTTTATTCCGCCGTCAAGGTCTATTGGCGCCTCATAGTCAAAACCTTCCGCTAAATCCAAAACACCTTCTAAATCTTTAGGTCCAAAAATCGGCTCCCGGCCTTCTTTTTTTGCCTCTTCGGTTATTATGTTCAAATTATCCGGCAAGGCCTTCTTGGCCAGATCTATGGTCGGCCTGGAAGCAATAACTCTGCCCCGGAAACCTTCCTTGAATAATTTGGGAAGACGGCCGACATGGTCGGTGTGGCTGTGAGTTATGAATACAAAATTTATTTCAGCCGGATTATAGGCGAATTTTTCATAATTCATGTCTTCAGAGTATTTGAAACCCTGGTTGAGCCCGCAATCCACTAAAATTTTAATCTCGCCTGAATCAAGCAGATAATTTGCCCCGGTAACCGTTTTTGCCCCGCCATAGAATATTAACTTCATAATTTTCAATTCTCAATTTTCAATTCTCAATGAATTTTCAATGAATCAATTTTCAAAACCCGAATTAATTATCAGAATTGATTAATTGTAAATTGAAACATTCAATGAAAACTGTAAATTGGAAATTGTTAATTCGCTTTAGATTGCTAAAGCGATAAGGTATCCAATTATAGACAGTGTTGCAATCGGAGGCAAGGCGGCCATGGGCTTACGCTCTTTCTGATTCACAAAAATAAGATGGGTGAGAAACAACCCCGCCAAAGAAAACACCGCCACAATTATAGCGTCGCCAACAGAATACATGGCCACCGAACTTGCCAGAACCACGGGCAAGCCAATATCACCCGAACCCAATATCATGAACTGGTCGCCGACTCCAACTTTAGCTTGAGCTTCTCCTTTGTGGGATAAAAACCCGCTCATCTGTGAAGGAATTATAAATCCGAAAATGGCGCCCGACTCCATCATTGTCTTTGCCATTTTGACCATATGCCCCGTCACATAGACGGCAATAATATCGTAAAAGGACAGTATCACCATTATTATAACCGCTGTTCCTGGAGAAATAGCCAAACCCAACAAAGATCCGACACCGGCTACTGCCAAAATTATTCCGACATTATGAATAAGAACATTTTTAATAAACAAAAAAGTGGCTATAATCAAAAGCGCGGCCCAAATATCCCAAGGCGAACCCAACACGACATTCATAATCGTACTGGTTCCAGAAAACACAATCAGAGCTAAAAATAATTTAAAAGAAAAACGGGCTACCCTCTGATATCTTGAAAAAAATACAAAAAAGAGGACTAATGCCGCCAAAAAAATAACATCGCCCCAGCCAAATTTAATTTCCGGAATCATTATCGGCACAGACGAAGCAATGTTCTGGTAAGCCGAAAAAATGCCTATAGCAAGCGCCGTGCCAAATAATATAACTTCTTTTAAAAATAAGTTTAAATTAATTTTCAATTTTCAGTTATTAATTTTCAATAAATGAATCAATTTTTCAATTTTCAAACATTGAAAATTCATTGGAAATTGTAAATTGGTAATTGTAAATTTTACTTGAACCACGGCCTAGACGGGTACCGCTGAATTATGTATTTGTATCCCTTGCCTTTCGGAATTTCAATCTGGTTATCTTTGAGCCAGCCATCAATCAAATATCTTTCCGTAGTAGAAATGGTTTTGACTTGAGCGGTTTGGGAATCCAAAATAATTGAATCCGAATTAAAATTCTTCAGAGCTATAAAAATCAAACCCACAAAGAAAAGTCCCAATAAAGATATGTAAAAAGCGCCGAGCCGAGATTCAACTTGTATTGTTAATGGGTTCAAATTAACTTACAACTTACGACTTACAACCTACAACAATTAATTTTTCTTTTGTCGTTAGTCGTCGGTCGTTAGTCGTTGGTTATCTTACTATTATCGTTCCCGTTTCTTTGGGATTCCTGTCATTATGATAATCAAAGATTCCTTTTGCCGCAAAAGTAAAAGCGAAATAGCTTCCTTGCGGGATATCTCCGACACTGTCGAAACCGACCAAACTGTTGTCCGGTCCGGAAACGATTCTTATTGGGAAGATGGCCTCATTCTTGAATCTCACCGTATCTCCGGCGTGAATCCTTAGATTAGTGGGGCTGAAAACGCCGCTTTTGTATGAAACCGTATATATTCTTGAGGGCTTGATTTCAGCAGAAATGGTTTCCGCTGGTGTCGGCAGGTCTGTACCGATGTTTTGAAATCTGCCCAGCATGCTTACCGCCAGACCAAAAAGAACGAGAGCCAAGATAATGAGCATCCAAAAAAGCCCGGGCCCATTGATGGTCGGCAGTTTTTTTTGTTTCTTTACCGCAAGTTGGGGTTCAAAGTCCATGTTGATTAGTTATCTTACCTAATCTTATCAATAAAAAAACTCCCTATCAAGGTAGGGTCTCTAAATTAAAAATCTCTAGCATCGCGCCAGAGATTTATATTAAGTTGGGGGACCAGATTATCTCAAAATCTTGGACATCTTGGTTTTTATCCTCTGCCAATCGGCGGACTTGCCGAAACAAATAATAAACGCTTTAAGCCGGTCTTCATTGGCCGGATATTCCTCAAAAAATTCCGTCAAATTACCGTTATTGAAAAGGTAATCCGCATCCGCCACATGGGAACCGAAAATTATAAAGAGCATCATGTATTTTAAAATTCGTTCGGCTTGCTTAAGATCGTGGCCGCCAAAAGCGATAGTCCACTTATCCTGCAAATATTTAACTTGGTAAACCTTTTCCACTTGGACTTTTAATTCTTTGTCAGTATTTAATTTGCATACAGCCAACCAATATCTATTAATCTCTTCCTTGCGAGTATAAAAAATTGCTCTGTGAATTTCTTCAAGCGCTTCCCAAACTTGCCAGATAGTCATGTTAAGAAAAATACAATTATAAGCGTTGTGCGATTTTACCCTGTACGGAAATAAATTAAATTCATTGGTTTCGCCGCCGCAACTAACTGGTGTTAGATGATGAAGGTTGAAATTCCTTAACTTCAGTTTTTTACCATAGAGTTTTTGGAGTTGAGTTTTATCAAGTCCTCTCGGAAGCGCCAAATAGAACCTTTATGTCAATGAACTGTTCTGTAAATCCTACACCGATTTATTTAAATTGGCAATCCCTCACCTTTCGGAAAGGTGAGGGATAAAAAAAGCCCCGTGGTGGGGCTACTCTAGACGAAGTTTTTTGAAACTTCCGGTCTGGACAACGATAAGTGTCTTGGCATTGGGATTCAAGGTGCCTTCAAATGCTTCCTTCTTAAACTGATAGTAGTAAATGCTCTCCTGGAGATCTTTGAGATCTTTGGCTCCATTGTTCACTTCAATGGCAACATTTACATTCTCACCGGCAACATATACAAATCCTACTTTGTAAATCCCCGGGTCAATGTTTTCTCCATGTGGCAAACCCGATGGGTTCCAAAATGGAGAAAAAGCAAGTACCAAAACAAAGATAAATCCAATAGAAAAACACGTTACTTCTTCAACTTCTTTGCCGTTCTTATACTTTAAGAAATTACCACAAGCCACAAACGCAACAGTCACAAGTACCACCCAAAGAACCGAAGCCAAAGCGAGCATAGACACCTCCTCATTTTAAAAGTTCTCGGACAATCTCTCGGTCTGACCAGGGAATTTTCTTCCCATCAGCCACGGCCATGGAGATTTCCGAACCCTTGCCCGTAATTACAACAATATCACCTTGCTTGGCCTTTGTCAATGCTGTTCTTATGGCTTCTCTACGGTCAAGGATTATTTCGTATTTTGGTAATTGAGATTTAATTGGAAATTGGAAACAACCGCGCGAAGCCGAGCAGTGGCCTTTATGGCCATTGGAAATTGGAAATTGCGATGAAAGTCCCTTTTCAATATCTTTTATAATTGTCCCTGGACTTTCATCGTAAGGGTCTTCATCTGTCAGAATTATCTCATCGCAATATTCACCGGCCAAACGGCCAAATTCTGACCTTTTCCATTTATCTCTTCCCCCTCCGGCAGCACCGAGTACACAAATGAGTTTTGTCGTTTGTCGTTGGTCGTTGCTCGTTGGTTTCAATGTCTTATATACTGCTTCCAATGAATCAGGCGTATGGGCATAATCCACTACCACCGCAAATGGTTCTTTTTGGATAAATTCCATTCTGCCGGGTATGTTTTTAATATTTACTAGGGCGGTCCTTGTAGATGGGAGGTCAATCCCATACATAGCAACGACGGATAAAGCCGCAAGACAATTTAAGACATTGAACCTGCCTCCGAAATTAATATTGAATCTTGTTCCATAAACATCAAATGAAGACCTATCCGATTCCAATTCCAAATTTTGAGCCCTCATGTCCCCTCCTTCTATTCCGTAAAAAATTGTGCGTTTTGATGAAAATTTAGAAAATAATTCTACGTTTTTATCGTCAGCATTCAAAACGTGGATATTGGAAGTTCTAGCAAAAAGTTCTTGCTTGGCCCGATAATAATTCTCAAAAGAGCCGTGACTTTCAAGATGTTCTTTGTGCAAATTAGTAAAAACGGCGCAATCAAAATTAATTCCGAGATGTCGTTTCTGTTTAATGCCTTCGGATGTTACTTCGAGCACCACGTATTTGCATCCTGCTTTTTTGGCTTCATAAAGAAACTTCTGCAATTTAAATCTGCCCGGCATAGTCATTTTTAAATGGTTTGGCCACTCTTTTTCTCTTATTTTAAACCCCAAAGAACCTATTGCGGCGACTCCTCTTTGCCGATTGACATCGGATGTCCCGTGGACATCCGATGTCGCTAATTCTGCCTCTTCTAAAATCTTGCTGATCAGATAAACAGTAGTGGACTTGCCCTTGGTTCCGGTAACTCCGATAACCTTCAGCGACTTTGACGGATTTCCATATAAAATACTCCCTAAATGAGCCAATCCGGCATGATAATACGGCGCAAAAAAATTAAATACCGATTTGGGTATTAATTTTTTGATGCGATATAAAATTTTATCCAATACCCCATCCTTAAACATAAAAATATTATACCATCGCTAAACAAAATTCTCCATTCTATCCTTATACCCATATATCAATATATGGGTATAAGGATAGAGACTGAAGTTGTCTAAGCGTAACCATCGCACAAACAAAATCATTTCTTATTGAGCTCATCAAACAGATTGAAAAGAAAGAAGTGCAGAGGGTATCTTCTCTTTAATCGAGCAAATTCAGAAGTTCCCGGATTTTTATCATCCCATCTTTTTCTATTTTTATATTCTTTTTCCAATTTTTTAATTGTTTCTTCGTATCCATAATTTTCATCTTCCAACCACTTATGCACCCGCATAATTGTATCGACCCCCACGCTTAATTCTTGTCTAATCTCTATATAGGTTTTATCTTCTAACAACCGTTGAGCAATTATAATCCGCCGACCAATCATAATTCTTTCGCTTTCTGTAAGCAGATCCCGGAGAAACATCTTAATATTGTCTCGCGATTTCAGGGTAGCTATCGCCGTATAAAGCGCGTCTAAATATTTTATCTTATCCTCTTTATTTAATTTTCTAGGTCTTACCTTCATAATATATTGATATATCAATATATGGGTATGAAAGCAAGAGATAAAAAAACAACCCCGCTTTTAGGGTTGCAAGAACCTACTTTATCGAGAAATTAAGTATTGGACTTTTGTGTTATCGTCAGCATTCGGAGTCCAATACCGAACTCGCACTTCATATTCTGCATCTGGAAGAACGGTTAGTTTGAATGAATCGCCCTCTACCCGAACATTGAGATACCCCTCCCCTATGGAATCGGCAATGTGGCAAGGACAAACAAAAGTCAAAGTGCGTCCTTCCTTACGAAAATCCATTGCGTATACAACCAGCTTTTGATTTAGATCATTCGTATTCCGTCTTTCAATCAGAACCTTCAGTTTGGAGGGCACTTTTTGTGACCTGAGAATGTTTCCATTGTCACATCCTATAATAAAAATAGACGAAAAAATCAAAGAAAGAAACGCCACTTTACGCATTCCAACCTCCTAATTCTTGAGAACTTTCCCCATAATAACAGCCACTGTAGTAATGTCAAGTAGTGGCAGACGGGTGCTTTAAAATATTTTTCTGACAATTTTATATATTAAATACCAAATTTTTGAGACAGGCATATCAAACGAACCTGGATATTCCACTTGTTGCCCGCCAAAGCCAAGCTTGAATCGAGTCACTCCCGGCCAACGCTTAGCATCAATTCCCCAAAAATCATAGTAACGATATCCCTGCGCTTTGGCCCATTTGATGATTTCCCAGTGCATCAGATATGGCGCCATCCAGCTTTTGTATTCCCGGTCCATCGCTCCATGCAAATAATAAACCGTATCTCCGAAAGCCAAAAGAATCGCTCCGGCCAATCCTCTGCCTTCGGACATTTCAAAAACCATTTTGGTCTTGAATTCTTTATCGTTAGAAAAAAACTTAATCAATTTTTCATAATATTCGCAATTGTGCGTTGAAAAATTATCATTCTTGGCTGTTTTCTTCAACAATTTCCAAAAAGTTTTTATGTCTTCTCTTTCTTCTAATTTCAATCCCCTCTTTTCTGCCAGACGGATATTATATCGCGTCTTATGGTGCATTTTTGACAAAAGCGTTTCTTCCGGAAGGTTTAAATCAACAATAACCGTTTTTGTCGGCTGAATTGATTTTTTTGAATGCTTGAGACCCTTGCGATAAATAACTTCCGTCACCACATCATCCACGGGTTCCATCTTTACAAAAATGGATTTATTTTCTTTGCCCAAATCTTTTAAATATTTCAAAAAGTTGTCTACCTCGTTTTTCAAACCGCTTTGAATTTCTCCCAAAGAAATTTCCGGCCCGTGAGGAATATATAAATAATTTTTTCCGAAAGGAATGTCGTGTCGGATGATATTAGCTCTTATTTTGCCATTGTCAAAACGCCAGGTCTTTCGCCCGATAGATTTCTGAAAGTCAAGCCAACCCTGTGTTTGTAGAAAAGACCTCATCGGCGATTTTTACCCAACAACTTAAGCGCTTCTCTTACTCTTTGTTCCAGTGTTTTACCTTTTGCATCTTCCTTGAGAGCTTCTTTTGCCTGATTAAGAGTATAGCCAAGAGTTAATAATGCTTCCGTCGCTTCTCCTTCCTGGCCAAGATCCATTCCTTTCATGTCGCCAATTTCAAGATAATCAACTTTATTTTGTAATTCTAATATCAATCTCTGGGCGGTCTTAGGTCCTAAACCGGATATCTTTTTTAAATATTCCGGGTCATTATTCACCACTGCCGCTTTCAAATGTTTCGGCTCCACCGAAGACATTATGTTTAAAGCATTCTTGGGACCTATCCCCGACACCGAAATAAGAAGGTGAAATAATTCCAGATCCTCCCTATTGTCAAATCCGTACATGTCAAATGTTCCCTCCCGCATGTTTAATTGGGAGTGAATGTGGAGCTTGACGAGAGATTGATTCTTTGATATACTATTTAGTAATTTGGGGATTATATTGACCTTATACCCTATACCGCCCGTATTCAAAATAA
>ERZ1292629.2321-Hain-H43-01um-R1-2321-length-16255-cov-20_pt1 | contig 16255 bp, 26 predicted proteins | sample MGYA00564399_ERZ1292629 | MGnify/ENA primary metagenome ERZ1292629 (study PRJEB36523, sample SAMEA6512636) | groundwater metagenome | collected 2019-01-08 | study: AquaDiva: Metagenomics assemblies of 32 groundwater samples
GTGCATTAATTGTCTCATTTATAACAATGTTAGCTTTGCTTGTTTTATTGTTTTACGGAAAAAAAGGTAAGTTTTATCCTGCAATGCCAGTATTAAGTGTAGGATGTTTTTTAGGATATTTAATAATTAGATTTATTATAACTTAAAAGTAATAACAAAATAGAAAGATTTATAAAGGAGTTAATTTATTTAGTTTTTGATTAAAATGTTAAACTATCCAAAAAAATCTGCTAAAGAGAGAAGAACCGATAATATAAATAGTAGGATAGAGGCTACTCAACTTATCAATCCTATAACTAGTAAACCCTATTTAGATAATAAATATCCAAAATTTCCAAAATTAAGAAGATTAGAAGATCCAATTCAAGCCCATCTTAGAACAATGGAAGAGAGAAATCCATCTGCTAATGAGCACAAACAAGGATTCTTCAAAAGTATTGGAGATAGGTTAAGTTTAATTGGTAGAGCATTGCAGTATAGAGAATATTTCCATATTTTTAAGGTAACGGATAGGTATAATAATAAAAAACCAATTAGCTTAATAAAAAAAGATAATTTAGAGAACATAATAAAGAATTATGATTTTGATAAAAAAATTATTGATTTATATAAAATAAAATAATTATCTTAATCTAATAGCTTCTAAATTCTTTGGAGCATTTGTTTCTATTCTAAACATTTTATGTAAATTACTAGCAAGGTCTAAGCAATTAGAATTATCTCCGTGTACTAAAATAATTTTTTTTGGTTTAGGATCTAAATGTCTTACAAAACTAATTAATCTTTCCCTAGTTGAATGACCTGTGAAGCCCTTAATAGCAACAACCTCCATTTTCATTGAAATTTGTTTTCCATCAATATTAAATTCCTTTTCCCCATCACTAATTCTCCTACCTAAACTTCCTTTTCCTAGGTAACTAGAAAATATTAAACTGTTTCTAGGATTATCTGCTAATTCTTTAAAGTATTCAACAGAAGATCCACCAACCATCATTCCAGAAGTAGCTAATATTATACATGGTCCTAATTCAAGAACCTCTTGCATCTCTTGTCTTGATCCAACTCTTTTAAATATATCACTTAAAAATGGATTTTGATCTTTATGAAATACCATTTTTCTAACATTTGAGTTAAAGAAATCAGGATAAGCTGTATGTATTGCTGTAATATCCCAAACAATTCCCTGAACATAAACTTGAATTTTATCTAGTTGACTATTCCTAATCATCTTATCAATTATAACCATTATTTCCTGAGCCCTTCCTGTTCCTAAAACAGGCATTAAAACTTTACCATCTCTTTCAATAGTTGCTTTAATTGTTTTAGCTAAAAGTTCTTCAGCTTCTTTTCTAGTGGGATAATTTTCATTACTTCCACCATATGTTGCTTCCATTATCATTGTCTCTAGTCTAGGAAATCTTGTAATGGCTGCACTTAATAAGTTACTAGTTTCATAATTCATATCACCTGTGTAAAGTAAATTATGCAAACCATTTCCAATATTTAAATGAACCATTGCACTTCCTAAAGTATGACCTGCATCATAAAATGTAATTCTAATATCAGGGGTAATATCAGTAACCTCATCATAATCTAATGTTATGCTATGCTTAACCATTTCTTTTATATCAACACTTCCAAAAATAATTTTTTTATTTTCCTTCTGCCCAACGCTAATATAATCTAAAGCCATTAATGATGCTATATCTCTCCCAGGTTCTGTAAAATAAACAGGTCCTTTATAACCCATTTTATATAGATATGGAACAAAAGCACAATGGTCTGTATGCGGATGTGTAATAATTATTGCATCTAATTTATTAATATCAAATTCAGGGGCTTCTAACATCGGATAACTATCATTTGGATCTTGAGCAGCTACATCTATTCCACAATCTAGTAATACACGAGATTCAGGTGTTTGTAACAATAAACAGCTCCTTCCTACTTGTCTACCAGCACCTAAAATACTAACTCGAATCCATATATCTTTTTTCTCGTTTGTCCAGCCACCATATATTCTTTCTCCCACTTTGTTAAGAAATTTTTTCCTGTAATCATTATTTTCATATAAAACACTTCTAATTTTATCTGTTATTTGAGATTTAATTGGTGGGGTTCTTCTAACTAATGGTATCCAAAATGTTTTTTTCTTTATTTCTTTTAAAATTTCACCTGACTTGCCAATTGCCAATCCTGGCTTACTAGCTTCTAGAATTACCTTGCTTCTTGGAACATCAAAGATTATATTAGTTAAACCAGCTTCTTCTGGAACTAATTTTTTAATTTCTTTTTCAGCTTTTTCTTGGTCCATTAATAAACTTGGATCTGGTCTTAGCTCAATCCTTTTCTTAACAGCATCTACAATATTTTTAATAATATCAGAGTTATTTAATAAAAACTCTTTGCTTTTAGTATAAAGCACTATATTAGCCCCTTCAAATCCAGGCTCTAATATCTCTGCTTTGTCTGGTATATACTTTAATACTTCTTTTAAAAGTTCATTCATTGTTGTAAGAAAAAATTATGTTTATACTGTAAATTTAATTTCTTTTTCTAGTATTTTCTTAGCTCCGTCTTTAGTTATTGTAACAACATCATAACCCGAACCACTAGCAACATCTCTTTGTAATGCTGAATTTAAAGCCTTTAATGCTATTTTAACACCCTCGTCTATATTAATATCTTTATTATAACCAGCTTCTAAAACACCTATAGCAAATTCAGAACCAGAACCCTCACAATAATATTCTTCTTGCTCTACAACTGAGCCATCTACCCCAATATCATATAAATGATAACCCCTATCATCTCTTCCGCCCAACATAAATCCAACTATACCTGGGACACTAGTAAATTTTCTAATATTGCCATAAACTAATGATCCAATTAAATTAGCTATTTCTTTTATATTTGGTTTTTTATTTCTTCTTATTGTATCTAAGCGTAATTGAGCTTTTATTATTTTAGTTAATAATTGAGCATCAGAAACTAAGCCAGCCATTGTTAAAGCAGTATCCTCATTTAATATTGAGATTTTTTCAAACTTTTTGCTTCCAATCATATACCCCATTGTCATTCTTCTATCTGCAGCTAAAACAATGCCATCTTTACAAAGTATAGCAATAGTTGTTGTTCCTGTTTTATTCAATAATTCTTTTTCCATTCTATATCACAAGAAATCTTAACTTATGGTAAATTTAAGATATTTATAAATGTTTCGCTAAGCTATTATTTCTTTTTTCTAAAATAGGCTACGGCACAACGTGAAAATAAAGAGTGCAAATAAAAAATGGTATCTTCATTAGTTGCTATAACATAATCTGCATGAATTTGTTTACCATATTGTAAAACTTTAAATAAAATTGGATTTCCGCAAAGGGATTTATCTTCTAAAATTTTTAATTCTAAAAAAACTAAATCGCCTAGGTTTACTTTTTTATCAGTTGGTATTAATTCAACAGTTGCATAATCCACGTGAGGATCTCCGCCTCGAAATCTTTCTCCTGGTAAAGGTTTTGAAAGTTCATAATTATCTATAGTCTCAAATAATTCATTTTTCTTTTTTATTAGAAATTTTGGTTTTGACATTTTAACTCATAATTTATCAGCAGAGATTGCTGAATATATTTTATCTGCGTAAGCTGTTGCAATTCCAGCTCCATAAGCTACATAACAAATCAACCTTTCTGGAGTTGGAACCATTCCATAAAATAAATCCATAGTAGGTGGAATCGCAGGAATCCATTCTGCACCAGTTAATCTTCCAGTTGCTCCTAAGCTCGCTCCAAAAACATAACTTAATTTCATAGCATTAGCTGTTTCACCACCAGCTAACAAAATTCTCTTTACAAGTGAATCTTTCTTAATATTATAACTTGATTTATTTATTGATTCCATAATTTTTAGATAATTTACTCCTTTATAAATCTTTTCATTATAACTACTTTAAAGAAACAACAAACATAACATAATATTTATAAACAAAATCTTAAGTTTAAACTTAAATGTACACAATAGTTTTAGACACAAATATTATTCTAGATTCATTAAAATTCAAAGTTGATTTACTTGAAGAATTAAAAAGAATATGCAATTTTAAATATGATATTAAAATATTAGACAAAACCTTAAAGGAATTAGAAAATAAACCCAACGGAAAACTAGCTTTAAAATTTATAAAACAAAAAAACATTAAGCTTATAAATACTACAAAAAGGCTTTATGTTGATGATTTATTATTACAATTAGATAAATCTCATATAATTGCTACAAATGATAAAGATTTAAAACAAAAATTAAAAAATCATCCTATTATCACATTAAGACAAAAAAAATATTTAATAATACAAAATGTTTTATGAAGTTACTTTAAAAAGCCATATCAGGGTTCCGCCAACTAGCTTTAATATGGATGTAGAAGATGCTGTAATGCAACAATTAAATGAAGCTTTCCAAGATAATATTTCTAAGGATTTCGGAATTGTTATTGCAGTTTCTGATATTATTGAAGTTGGTGAAGGCATAATAATCCCAGGTGATGGTGCAGCGTATTATGATACAGTATTTAGGTTACTCGCATTTAAACCAGAATTACAAGAAGTTGTTTTAGGAAATATAAGCGAGATTACAGATTTCGGTGCCTTCATTAATCTAGGGCCAATAGACGGAATGATTCATATTAGCCAGACAATGGACGACTTTGTTAGTTTTAGTAAATCAAATGTTTTAGCAGGAAAAGAAAGTAAAAAAACATTAAAAACTGGTGATGAATGCAGAGCAAGAATTATTGCTATTAGTTATAAAGATCTTAGGAATCCTAAAATTGGTTTAACAATGAGGCAATATCTATTAGGAAGTTTAAACTGGATTAAAGAAGAACTAAAAAAGAAAAAGGAAAAATAATATGAAAAAAGTTTGCAGAAAATGTAAAATATTTGTTGATAAGGATGTTTGTCCAATTTGCGGGGGAAACCAGTTTACAAATACCTACAAAGGCAGAATTACAATTTTAAATGCTGAAAAATCTGAGATTGCAAAAAAACTTGAAATAAAGAAAGATGGAGAATATGCTATTAAAATAAGATGAAAATCCTAAAAGAAGAACAACATGATTTATTAAATAGAAAACAATTAGAAATTGAATTAGATCACGTTAATATGAAAACCCCAACTAAAGATGAAGCTTTAAAACAGATCTCAGAAAAATTAAAAGTTAATTTTGAATTAGTAAAAATAAAGGCAATCTTTACTAGATATGGTGGAGGTTCTTCTAAAGTTATAGCTAATGTTTATAACAATTTAGAGAGCTTAAAGGCAATTGAAGAATTTAGAAAAAAACAAAAAGTAAAGAAAGAAAAGAAAGCCCCTGTTAAGAAAGAATAAAATGGCAAAAAAGAAAGTAAAAAATAAAGTTCCTAGTAAAGTCTGGAAAAAATATAAATTACAAGGCAATAAATTAATTAGAAGCAAAACATGCCCTAAATGTGGTACGGGTTATTTCTTAGCAGAACACAAGGATAGATTTTATTGCGGGCATTGCCATTATCTTGAAATGAAATCAAAATAAAATGTTAGAAGAATTATTTGTTTATGGTAATTTAAAGGACAAAAACATACAAAAAGAAGTTCTTGGAAGAATTGTTGAAGACTCTAAAATAGGTGTTCTTGGAGGTTATAATTTAATTGAAATAAAAATTGATAATAAAGTTAATCATTCTATTATTCCCAATAAAAATTTTTCTGTAGTTGGTTTAGTATTATTAGTTACAAATGAAGAATTAAAATTACTAGACAAATATGAAGATGAAAATTATAAAAGAGAAAAAGTTGTTTTAGTTGGTGGAAAAGAAGTTTGGGTTTACAAATCTTGATTATTCTAAAGATTGAAGCAATCTTTTTACTCTTCTAAAATATCTTTCTTTTGCAGAGTCTATTCCAAGATGTTTAGTTAATTTTAACCAAGGATAATATTGCTCATTAATACTTTGGAAATCTATGATTACTGGATGAATTCCTGAATTAACCTGAACTAAGATATTGCGTTCATCCTCTAAATGCATATGATAAATTTCCCTTTCGCCTAATAAATAAAGTATTTTTTCTAATTGATATTTAAATTCTTTATCTATAAATTTTTTTGAATTCTTTAATTCAGAAGAAACTTGATTATTATCATCTAAGATTAACTTGGTAACCAGCACATCCAAACCACTTGGATTTTTAGAGATGCCAATTGGTTCTTGTAGATAGTTATTTAGTTCTAGACATCTGCTTCTAGCTCCTAAAAGATTAATGTACTCTAAATAACATTTATTCCAAACGCCATAAATTTTATGAAGCAATTCTTTTTGGTGCTTTTTATTATAAAGTTTTATTGCAACACCCAATCCCTTATATTTTCCAGAATAAACATGAGAAGATGCCCCAAAATTAATTTCTTCTCCTATTTTTAGATCTGAATAATTTAACATTTTTAATTAGAATTATATTTTTCAATAAGCCTTCTTAAAGTATCTTCCCTTGCACTAAATTCTGGGTTGGTTGGATCATTAACAATACTTTCTAATTGATTATTTTTATAACTTTCGTATTCATCTAAGGTAAATTCATATCCTTGTTGATTTAGATTAGAATAATAAGATTCACTAAAATAAGAAGGTATTGGAAGGTTATCTAAATTTTCTGGAGGATGTACAAACATATAACGAACATAATAAAGTGGGCCTTTTGTCATCTTGCCCAAATATTTCTTATTATTAAGCTCGATTATTTTTTCTTTATTCTCTTTGCTAAAGAAATAAGAAAAACTAGAACGTAAATTAACAGGTATGGAATAAAATAGAATACCCGCGAGAACAAAAGTTCCAATACCAAGGGCAAGTTTTTGTTCAAAGTTTAATTTTTCCATTTTAATTATCTTAAGAATTTTTATTAAAACCCAGGAAAGCTACCACGAGAGTAGCCTTCATGGGAAAAAAGAGGTGATATGAAATATAGTATACTTAACTTATATATAAAGCTTTCGGTCTGTGTAAACTATAAAGTGGTAACATAGGAAAAGTTTAAAAATAGAGTAAATATCGTTATTTTATGGAATTAGATTTTAAATTAGAAGATTTAGTTGATTTTTTACTTAGAGCAAGGAGTCATGGATATGCGGGAGGTGCTGAAAAAGTAAAAAATCCTCAAAGGCCAGGTTTCAAAGAATTTCCACCTTACGTTGAAGGTAATTTTGAATATATAGACAGTTATTCTGGTTATTATTATGCTCCCGGTCAAGAGGTAATTAGATTTAAAGGGATTCCTGTTTGGAATATGGCTTATAATGGTGGAATGACGCCTATGTTTCATGGGAACTTAGAACTTTCAAAACAAACCTTTTCTTTCCTTAAAGAAGCTCTTAGTAAAGTTGAAAAATCAGAACCATTTAGAGGACCACGAATTTTTAAAGATGGTGATTTTGAATATATTAATGAAGGTAAAGGGGATATTACAAATTTTAGAGGTGTAGAAAGAATTATACTTAACCATAAACAAGTTTTTATGCAAGAATATATTGGTGGCTTAATCATTCATAAATAAACCTATTTATGAATTTTGTTATTTATAATAAAACTATTTTTTAGAAACCTTTATATTAAATTAATTCTTTAAAATATTATGCACGATCAAATTTATGAACTTCTGATTAATAAAGATGAGATTACTTGGCAAACTTTAATTTATGATCTAATTAGAAGTGAGCAGCTAAATCCATGGGATATTGATATAAGTATATTAAGCAAGAGATATATAGAAACTTTAAAGAAATTAAAAGAGGCTAATTTTTTCATTTCTGGAAAAATATTATTAGCAGCTGCATTATTATTAAAAATCAAATCAGAGAAATTCATAAATGAGGATTTTGTTAACTTTGATAATTTATTATATCCTCAAAGCTTAGACGAACTTGGCTTATATGAAGATGTGCCTAATCCTTATCTTAATTATGAAAAGCCAGAATTAACAATAAGAACACCTCTGGCTAGAAAGAGAAAGGTAACAATAAATGATTTAATGGGTGCATTAAAAAAAGCATTAGAGGTTAATAAAAGAAAAGTGATGAGAAGATTAAGGGAAGAAGAAATTACAGTTCCAATTCCAGAGAAAAAGATTGATATAAGTGCTTTAATAAAAAATATTTATAATAAAATTGTTGAATTCTTTAAGTACAAAAAAGAAACTTTAACATTTACCAAGTTAGTCCAAAGTGAGAAAAAAGAAGATAAAATACTAACATTTATTCCTTTATTACACTTGGATAATGAAGAAAAAATTAATATTACCCAGAATGAACCCTTTGGTGAAATATTTATTGAGATTAAAAAATAAATAACTTTATAAATAATTAAAAAATTTAAGTTATATGAATATTTTAAATAAAATTAAATTAATATTATTTTATCCAGATAAATTTTTCTCAAGTTTAAAAGAAAAAACCATTCAAGATTCTTTACTTTATTATATAATATTACTAGCTTTTAATGTTATAATGGGCTATTTAATTCTATTAATATTTGGAGATGTTTTCATAAGATATCTTTATAATTTATTTAATTTAAATTTAGCTTTACCAACTTTGAATGCAATAAACTTATTTGGCCAAGTTATTTTAGGCTATATACTTGCAATAGCTTTCAGTTTTCTAATGGTAGGCATATTATATGTTTGGTTATTGATATTTGGTGGGAATAAAGGATACGCTAAAACTTACCAGCTATATGCCTATTCACAAACACCAAGTTTATTATTAAAATGGATTCCTTTCCTAAGTTTCTTTATATGGATTTATGATTTAGTATTATTAATTATTGGAACAAAAAAGATTTATAATTTCTCAACAACAAAAGCTGTTTTAATTTATGTTATCCCTACAATAATAATTTTTATAATAGTTCTATTCGTGTTCATTGGTATCTTGGCAGTTTTAAGAAGGACTAATCTTGGGGTTTATTGAATTTTTTAAATCTTAAAATTAACTCATTTATTGTAACTAATTTTTCTTTTCCTGTTTTCATATCTCTTAACCTTATTTTGTTTTGTTTTAGTTCATCTTTACCAATTATAATAACATAAGGTATTTCATATTTAGAAGCATATTCTAAATTTTTAGTTATACCTCTATTGTTTAAGTCAATATCACACTTTAAATTATTCTGCCTTAACTTGGTTAATATGCCCAAGCTTTTTTCTAAAGTATTTATAGGGATTAAATAAAATTCTGTAATAGATTTATTTTTATTTTCTTTCACTGCATCCTTTATAACATTAATTCCAAAGCTGATTCCAACTGCAGGAATTTCTTTATTACCAATAAAATTTCCGATCATCTTATTATATCTTCCACCAGCGGCAATGCTAGATTTAATTTCAGAATTTTTTAAATAAACCTCGAATATTGTTCCTGTATAATAAGCTAATCCACGAGCTAAGGAAATATCAACTTGCAGATTTTTGACATTTAATAATTTAGAACACTTTAATAATTCATTTATTTCTTTAATTCCAGAATCATCTTTAATCTTCTTTTTGACATCATTTAAATCATTTGTAAAAATTAGATTAAGCAAATTATCAATGTTTTTGAAACCTTTTTCTCGTAATTCTTTTTTTACTCCAGAAACTTCAATTTTATCAAGTTTATCTATACTTAAAATCATAGTCTCGCGTTTTTCAGGAGGAATTTTAAAGCTTTCAAGTATTGCATCTAAAATTTTTCTATTATTTACTCTTATGATAAATTTTAAGTTTAATCTTGAAAACGCCTCTGAAGCAATGGCTAAGATTTCAGCATCAGCTAACATGCTATTACTTCCAACAGTATCTGCATCTAATTGTGTAAACTCCCTATATCTTCCAGTTTTAATTGGTCCATCTCTAAATATTTGTCCAAGTTCATATCTTTTAAATGGCATTTTTAAATTAGGATTCATTGCTATGTAACGAGCCAATGGCACTGTTAAATCATATCTCAATCCTAAATTACGTTTACCTTGATCTTTTAATTTGAAAGTTTCTTTTAAAATTTCAGAACCACCAGCATATTTCGCTGCAAGAGTTTCATATTTTTCTAGAATAGTTGTTTGCAAGGGATTAAAACCATATTTTTCAAAAACTTCTGTTATAATTTTTATAATTCTGTTTACTTGAATTTTCTCCTCGATATTTACATCCCTTGTTCCTTTTGGATTTTGTATCATGATAAAAGGGCGATTGCGGGGAATCGGACCCCGGTTACAAGGGCCACAGCCTTGAGTTCTACCACTAGACTACAACCGCCATACTCCTTTAAATTGATATAATTATAACTAGAAAAAGCTTTTCTTTCAATGAACTAAATCATCTCGGTTTATCATGAAATTAAGGTATTTAAGTTATTTATAAGATTAACGATTTTAATAAAATTTAAAAACAACCTTATTCAGTTAATTTTGTGGAAAAATTAAAAAGAGGATTAAGCTTATTTGATGTAACTATTGCTGGTGTTGGAGTAACTATTGGTGCAGGAATTTATGCATTACTTGGAGTTGCTACAAAAACAGCTGGTAATTCAATTTGGCTTTCTTTTCTAATTGCAGCGGTAGTTGCAATATTAACTGGATTAAGTTATGCTGAATTATCCTCGATATTTAAAAAAGATGCAGGAGAATATGATTACGTTGAGTATGCATTTAATAGAAAATTAGCTTTTATAATTGGAATAATGATATTAATAGCAGGAATATTCTCAATAACAACAGTTTCCTTAGGTTTTGCAGGTTATTTAAATGCATTTTTAAATACAGATATTGCATTAGCAGCTATTGCTTTAATATTTATAGCATCATTAATAAATTATTATAGTATAAAAGACGTTTCTAGAATAAATGAATTTGCAACACTTTTAGAAATTCTAGGATTGTTATTTATTATTTTTTTTGGTTTAAAGTTTTTTGGTAAGGTAAATTATTTTGAAATGCCTCAGGGTTTTACAGGAGTTTTAGAAGCAAGTGCATTAATATTTTTTGCTTATATTGGATTCGAGGGAATAATAAAGTTTGAAGAAGAAACAAAGAACCCAACTAAAAACATCCCAAAAGCAATTATGTTATCTATTTTTACAACTTCAATAATTTATATTTTAGTTGCTTTAGCTGCCATTTCAATAATATCTTGGCAGGATCTTAGCAAGTCAAATGCGCCTCTAGCTTTAATTGCTGAGAATGGATTCGGGAACATAGGATTTTTAATATTAACATTAATTGCTTTAACTGCCACTGCAAGTACTGTCTTGATTCTTATCTTTACTAATTCTAGAATGCTTTATGGAATGGCTGAAGAAAAAGGATTACCAAAAGTATTTTCATTAATTGATGAAAAAACAAGAACCCCTTGGTTAGCAATATTTCTAATAACACTATTTACAATAATTTTTGCATTAATTGGAAATATTAAAACTGTAGCAAGCATAACAAATATATTTTTATTTTTAACTTATGCTTTAGTAAATTTAAGTTTAATTGTTTTAAGATATAAAAAACCTTACATAGAAAGAAGATTTACTGTAAAGGGCAATATTGGCAAGTTTAATATCCCTGCTTCCTTAGGATTTCTAACATCTTTAATTTTATTGTATTATATTATTTTAGGATTAATATAAAAAAGAAAAATCAGTAGCCAGAACTGCTACTACTATTTTCTGAACTTCCCTCTTCTTTATTTTCTTTTCTTTGCTCCTTTAATTCTTCAAGTTTCTCTTTTAAACTTTCACTTTGCTCTTTTAACTTCTCTTTAATCTTTTCTTGCCTTTCTTTTAATTGTTCCCTAAGCTTCTCCCTTAGTTCCTCTGATTCTTTAATTTTTTCTAATTTATTTTCAATCAATTCTTTTTCTAACCCTCTAATAGAAGCAATTGTTAAGGTACTTAATTTTTTACTTTCCCTGGCTAACTCAACGGTTTTTCTGAATTCTTTATTAGTTAATGCTGTTTTAGCTTCATTTAATTTCTCTTCAGCATCTGCTTTCACCTCTAATGTTTTCTCGCTAATAGTTACGTTTTTCTCGCTAGAAGCTTTCTCAATTAAACTAGATGCTAAATCAAACATCTTTTGTGCTTGATCTATTTGATGATTAGCAAATCTTTCAGCATTTGCCTCTAATTTAGCTTCTTTTTCCTCTAATTTTGTTTCATTAACACCTCTAGCTTTTAATTTTGCTTTTATTTCTAATTTCTTTTCATTAACTTTTACTTTAATATCTGCATTCTCACTTCTAAAACTTTCAACCAACTCAAGTAGTCTAGATTTTTGTTCTTCTGTCAATCCTTTAGTCTTAATAAGAACTACATTTTCAAGATCCTCAATTTTAGTTTCTTGTTCTTCTAATTCAGATTCAACTTCATTTTGCAAATCTAAATCCCCTTCATCTTCACCAAGGGTTTCTAATTCAAATTTAGCTTTCTGAACTAACTTACGATGTTCTTCTTTTGTTCTTTCTAATTCTTCTAATTTATTTAAACGAGCCATTAATTTTGCTTCTTCTAATCTTTTGTCTGCTAATTGTAATGCTAATCTTGCTCTTTTTTCTTTACTAAATGACAATGCCAATCTTAATCTTTCAATTGCTATCTTTAATCCATAACCAAATTTATCTGGCGTTAATCCAACTTCCTCTTGTGTCAAGGTAATTACTTCATCTAAAGTTTGTTCAACATCTACAACATCTTCAACACCAGAAGTTTCAGTTTTTTCTTGTGCACTTACATTCATAAAACTAGCTAGAAAAACAAATAATAATAAAATAGAGATTATTTTCCTCATTTTTACCCTCCTTCAATTAACATTTACGCTATATTTGGTGTTTTAAAACCTTTCTATTCATTTGACATCATAATAAACCCTTTTTCTATCCTTTCCTTTATTCTCTATTCCAAGCAAGATAATTTTTCCAATTTCTTTTAATGATTTAACATGCGTTCCTGCATCTGCTTGTATATCTAAACCAGAAATTTCAGTTATTCTTAATACTGGCAAATCAGGAGGGGTCGCCTTAGCTAATTTAATTATTCCTGGAATCTTTAATGCATCTTCTTTTTTTAGGTAATAATTTTTAACCTCTAAATTTTTTTCAATTATAGAATTGGCTTTATCAATGTAATTTTGAACTTTTTCCTTGCTGAATTCTTTTAAATTAAAATCTATTCTGCCTTTATCTTCATTTAATTCATTTCCTGTAATTAATATCCCATTATCTTCATGAAAAACATAATCTAGAACATGTGCAGCTGTATGTAATCTCATTAATTTATATCTTCTATTCCAATTTATTTTTCCTTTAACCTTATCATTAACTTGTAATCCTGCTTCATTAATTTCATGACTTATATCATCATTTATTTTAGCAACAAAAACAACTTGAAATTCTTTAGTATCCCTTATTCTTGTTAAAGTTCCTGTGTCATTAGCTTGTCCGCCTGATCGATAATAGAAAGCAGTTCTATCAAGAATGATAAATTTTCCATTATTTACCTCGACTACCTTAGCCTCAAACTCCTTAAAATAACTATCATCCAAATATAATCGTTCTGTTTCCATATTATTATAACAATAAAGAATCAGACAAGAATTTATAAATTTTCCCTTATTTTGCTAATCTCCATAAGATTCCATTGCTAGACTTTGAAATTGCTTTAACTAAATCTAGTTACTAAAAAGATTTATATATACATTTTCTTAGCTTAAATTGGTTTTAATGCCTCTAAATCTTTTAAATATTCTCTAATTGTTCCTTTTTTTACCCATGGAAAAGAATTTGTAACTTTTTTATAAAGTTCTCTTCCTTTTAATTTTCCTTCAAAAACATAATTAGTAAAATACAAAACAGATGCCAATGAATCTAGTTTCCAGTCTTGCATATTAATATAACATAGCAATAGATTTATATAACTTTCTTTACTAAAATTTAAAATGGTAAGTATTGAAGAATTTTATAGGAGAATGGAAATACTTTTTGGAAGAAAAGATATAAATTTAAAAAATGTAAATTTTGAAAAGATTATAAAACATATACAAAATGAAACGCATATTGATAATTTAGTTGTTCTCGTTACAGATAAAAATGATGAAAGATTTGGTCAGATAGGAAAATTATTAATGCATGATTGGAAAGAATATGGAATTTATTGGGTGGAATTTAAGGATGGCAAAACAAAAGATTATCCAGATGGTTGGGAAACAGGAATAAAACCTGTAAGAACTTTTTATAGAATGAATGATGAAAGAAGAGAACACTATGAAAAACAAGATTGTGCTTTAACTGCTTTTAAAAACACTTATCTTGGATTAAAAGTTGGAGATATCGAAAAATTAAAACAAGAGTATAAAGAATTATTTAAGGAAGAGTTGCCTTAAGTTAAGTTTATTTAAACTTTTCATTAACGTAATCAATAAACAAAAGTTTTATATATTACAAAGAATACATATATTCTTAGATGAAGCTAAAAATAAACTGGGATCACAAAAGAGTTAAACATGCGATAGAAAGAATGTGGTTAAGGGGCATATCATTAAAAGAAATTGTAGATGCCATACAAAAAGGACAAAAAAAGAAACAAAAAACTAATATAATTGAAGCATTTCATTCGTATTACAGCATAGTTTATTCAGAATATTATTATAAAGAACAAAATATCCATAAAATATATCCAATAACTGTAAAAATATGGTAGAAGAAATAATTCCTTACAAATGTAATTGTGGCGGAACTTTAAAAAAAAGCCACACACAAGTAGAATTCTTTGGTATAGATTTTGGTATCAAAAAATGCGAGGCATGTACAAGATGCGGTTCTGAATATTTAAATGACGAAACTTTAGATGAAATAGAAAAAGAAGTTAAAAAAAGAAAGTTATTCGGATTAGAAAAACAAGCACAAATTACAAAATCTGGGAACTCCTTAGTTGTTAGAATACCTCCAGAAATAGTAAAGTTTTCAGGAATAAAATATAAAGAACAAGTTAGAATATATCCAACATCAAAAAACAAAATACAATTGGAATTACAATCTTAGTTACTTAAACTTTTCATTAACGTAATCAATAAATTCTTTTGTTTTAGTATAATATTCCCCTAAAACTTTTATATTAACTTCAATAACTTCATCTTTATGCATTACAGTTAATGTAACATTTTTCCTAAATTCTTCTTTTTTAGTATACTCTGCTCTAGCTACTTTCCTTAAAAAGAAATAAGTATTAAGGGCATCTAATATTAATATATCTTTTTTATTTAAATCACGTAATAACTCTGCACGAGAAACAGGTGTTAAGGGTATGGCTTTAATCTTTTTTTTAGTTTTTAATCTTTCTAAGGCATAAATAATAGCATTATCGTAAGCATTAGCTAGTCTAGAAATAACATTTTTTATAACATCTATTGTTCTAGTATACTTTAACGTAACAAAAAGCAAATGATCTGCTCTTTGCATTTCTCCTTTTGCATCATTTAGGCTTGACATTCTTTAAGATAAAATTAACCTTATTGAAAAATGGCTTTAATGTATTTAAATACTCTTTTATTTTATCATAGTTTAAAGCAACCATATTGTTATTATCCCATATCACATATTTATCATTTCTAATAAATTCCATCTTGCTTGTTTTTCTTTTTTCAACAATATCATGTAAATCTTGCACTAAAACAATATAATTTCTAGGTATACTATAATGATTGCAGGATAATTTAAATATTTCTATCTTTGATTTAAAATCACTTGGAAAATGCTGTATTCTCTTATAATTTCTCTCGTAATATAATAAAGCCTCCATTAATCTTACCGTAGCTTCTGAAAGATTTTCTAATATCAATATAATTAATTTATTGTCTTTCAATAAAGGATAGGTTACATAAGTTAAATGATCAGCTGTTTTTAATAATTTATTAGCTTGATTTAATGTATTTATGACCTCTTGCATATAAATTAGAAGGTTAATGAATTATAAATAAATTGCTATTTTAGCCTTTTAAACTTAATATTGCTAATGCCAAATCTCCATTATTATCTTGTAAAGCTTTTATAGCTTTTTCTCTAGAACAGTTAGCTTGATCCATTACTGTTTTAACGTCTTCATCATTAATTAATTCTTCAATTTGTCCTGTAATTTGAAACGTTTCTTGGCCCATTACATCAACTTTCATTACCTGAGGATTTTTAATAACAAAACTCTTGCTTCCTTTAA
>ERZ1292629.2322-Hain-H43-01um-R1-2322-length-16251-cov-19_pt1 | contig 16251 bp, 19 predicted proteins | sample MGYA00564399_ERZ1292629 | MGnify/ENA primary metagenome ERZ1292629 (study PRJEB36523, sample SAMEA6512636) | groundwater metagenome | collected 2019-01-08 | study: AquaDiva: Metagenomics assemblies of 32 groundwater samples
AGCATGCCTTTAGATGATTCATCCCGCGAAGCAACGATCTGGTGTCCTTCATGCAGGGTCGTGAAATATGAAGTCTACCGCGTGCCGCTTGCCAATCAAGAGGTTTACCAGCACGTCACCGAACCAACAAATCTCACGAATTTTCAGATGAAATATTGCGAATGCGGGACTGTTTTAGAGAGGAAATCATGAACGGCAACGAACAGGAAGTTGTCTTGACCATCACGCTGAAGCAAAACGGCGGGGTGGAAGTGAGGGGGCCAATCCACAACAAGATTTTATGCTACGGGCTGCTTTCCGCGGCACAAGATGCAATACGAGACTTCAAACCCGTTGAGGAGCCGAGAATTTCTCTCATTTCTTTGGCGGTAGCGGAACGCTTCAAGGGGGTTAAGAATAATTGATGAGCGACTACAAGATCACCGGTTGCTGCACTTGTTGTGATGACGAGGTATTCGATATCCTGTCGCGTTTCGGAGAAAACGGACTGCGGCCGGGCGAGCCTGAACGGATCGGACGCCCGCATGACGACGCACTGCGGATCGAGTTTTTGCTTAACGACGGCACTACTAGTTATCTGACCTTTTGCGGTGCCTGCGCGGTAATGTTGACGCCGGAACAATACCCGGAGATATGGGCGAAAGTGCTACGCTCATGGGAGCGCGAGATCGCCGGTAACGAAGCGGCACATGCAAATTGGTTTCCGCGCCAAGCGGAAAACGGCATCGCAAGCGAATTACGCAGACTCAACTGGACGGAGGTGCTAAATGGCTGAAGCCGCATTGATCGACCCGTCAGGACAGGCCGCGCCACTTGCCGCCGTCACCGTTATTCATCCGCGAAAGCGCAGCCGGTCGGTCAGCATCGACAGGGCCAAGATCGCCGAGCGCATCAAGGGGTTTTTCGACACCGACAATCAGGAACGGGCTGGTGAGATAGCGTCCCGCCTGCAACGCTACGCGAAATTCCGCATGTGGAGCGAACCCAACGATCTGATGTGGGACGGGTCAACCAACTTTGCCAATCCCGACATGATGACGGCGAGCATGCGCTTGCAGGACACGCTGCATAACGCGGTCCTCTCTCAGCGCCCGCCGGTCATGGCGAAGGCGACGAAAAAGCCGGACAAGGACAAAGAGGAAAAGATAAATTCGCTGCTTGACTACCAGTTTTTTGAGGAGCAGCCCGGCGAGCAGATCGTCGGCACGCTCGCTGACGATTTTGTAAACGAGGGGCTTTTCACCGCCTATATTCCCTGGATAGATGAGACTCGCGTAGTGCGCGAGATCAAGGTCTATCCGATGGTCCCGGCCAACGTCAATCCCGTCGAATACTTCGCAAGCATTCTCGCCGGGATGTTCCCCAAAGCTGGCTTGCAACCTTCGATGGACGGATGGGACTGGAAAATCGAGGTTGATGGCAAGCGCTACAAGGCGAACTTCTACACCAACGAGCAGGACCAAGTGGAGATGGAAATCGAGCACGAGACGCAGGTCTACGACGGGCCGCGTGTGATTCGCAAGGACATTCAGGACGTGCTGCACCCACCGCGCTGCGAGAACCTGCAAATCAAGTCCCCCTCCAATCCGCTTGGGGCCTCGCACGTCATTCTCAAGGATTATCCGTCGATCGACGAAATCCAGCGGCTCTACGAAGATGACTTCTACGATCTGATGACCGAGGAAGAGGCCCAAAAGCTCGGCATTCTTCGCATGGACACGCAGTATCAGGAACTCGAAGAACAAAAAGATATTATGCAGGGCCACGCCGAGCAGAAAGACGTGCCGAAAGGCGCCGAATCTCACAAGCCGCTCACTCGGCTCATGTGCTTCGACTCCTACGACATCAACGGCGACGGGCTAGACGAAGACGTTATCTTCTGGATGATTTTGGAAGACAAAATCGTTCTCCGGGCGAAATATTTGACCCAAATGTTCCCGTCGAATCCGCCGCGCCGTCCGTTCGCCGAAGCGCAGTTGTTCCCTGTGCCGGGCCGGCGTTACGCGATCGGAATGCTCGAGATGATGGAGGGTGTCCACGATTTGATGAAGCAGTTTTTTGACCAAGGGGGAGACGCCGGGATGCTGGCTAATTTGCCATTCGGGTTCTACCGCCCGTTCTCTTCCATGCAGCCGACAGTCCTTCGCCCGTTGCCAGGTGACCTATATCCGTTGTCGAACCCGAAGGACGATGTGAACTTCCCCGTGATGGGAAATCAACAGCAAACTTTCGCGTTCAACATGATCGCGGTGTTGCAGGCGGTCGAGGAAAGATTGACGACCATCGGAGACCTTCAGGTGGGCCGCGTGCCGCGCGGCAAGGCGTCCGCGCTCAGAACCGTGGCCGGGATGCAAACGATTCTGGCGCAAGGGGACGCGCGACCGGAACGCGTGTTGCGCAGGTTTTTCATGGGGCTGACTCAAATCTGGCAGCAGATGCACTCGCTCAACAAGACGTTTCTCCCCAAAGACAAGCAGTACATGATCTGCGGCTATTCGGAGCCGGATAAAGACCCCTACGGGAAAATCGGAAACGTCGCCGAGATTCAGGGCGATTATCGCTACACGTTTTCCGCCAACGTGCTTAACACCAGCAAGGAAGCCACCCAGCAGGCGTTGCAGTCCATGATGGCCGCTTACGTGAATCCGTTGGCGTTGCAGCTCGGGATCATCGACGGCGGCGGAATTTTCAGGCTTGAACGCGATTACGGACGCTCGCTCGGTCAAGACCCGGACAAGTATCTGAAGCCGCCGACGCCGGACGCCTATGAGCCTCCGATCTTCGCCGAAGAAGCCATCGACGCGATTCTTGGCGGCAATATTCCGCAGGGTCCTCCGGCAGAGGGTTACGACGAGCATCTTGCCAAATTGCAGGAATTCGCAAACGGCGAGGACAATATGACGGTGACTGCACCGGACGGCACGGAGGTCAAGGTGCCATCCTTCCACGTCATGCCGCCTGAGTTGATTCCAACATTCAAGCGTTACATGGAGCGCGTCGCCGCTCTCGCGGCGCAGGAGCGCCAGCGGCAGGCGCTGATGGCCGCCGCCGCGCAATTCAGCGGACAGGCGCAGCCGGACGGCATGCCTGGGCCCATGGGCGAACCGCAAGCGAGGGATTCAACGGCGCCGCTCAATCCTGGGGAATTGAAGGATGAGACTTTGCCAGGCGCAGGGGGCGGCGGAAATCAAAATGGGATGATGTAATGCCTTTCGACCGCAAAGAATACCAGGAATCCACCGCCTCGCGGCAGGTCAAGCGCGAGCGCGAGATGATGCCGATGATCCGCCTGTTGCAGGGCGCAGCGCCGGTGATGCACGAGATGTTGACCGGGACGGACGCCTGGGACCGCTACCTTGCCATCCTGCAAGGCTTCGTCGAACGTCTAAAAATCGGCAAAGCATCTGCACAGACCAGGTTATCGTCGCCCGATGTATGGGAACCGCACCAACTGGTCAAGCTGAAAAGCGACATTCTCGTTGCGGACGCCATGCTGGACATTCTGAAAACGGTGATGGAACTTCCGAAGGCGTTAATCGAGGGCGGGGAAACAGCGAAGGAAATCATCAATCAGTTCGAGGCCAAACATGCAGGCACTGCCGAAAAAACTTTGCCGTAAAGCGGTCATAAGCCATTTTACGAAACTCACCGCCTCGCAGTGGGAATGGCTGTTCGCCAACGAGAAAAAGAACGGATTGCATGCGCTGCGCGTGAAAGGTTCGTTCGGATACAAGGCGTATTATCGAACCGAAGGCATCATCCAATGGCTCGTGAGCGAGGATCATTACGTCGCCGAAGAGTTTAAGCCGACACCCGCCGGGAGTTGGGGTCAACTTCACGTCAAGACGCATCAACTCGGTATTTGATCCGTCCTTAACCCCCTAGAAAACCCCTAGTAATCCGATTCCGCGTTTTCTGCGGTGTATTGTCACGTCCATCGGTCGTGAATTCCTGCCCGACGACGGGGCTCACCAACGCGGAGTGGCGCGGCAATGGATGGGAAAACGGACGCTGAACTGGAAGCCGAACGTGGCGATGCGGCGGGTGGGGACGGAGAACCGGCCCCGAAAAAGGACAAGCAGGGCGACGACGACGTTGTACCGAAATCGCAGTTTTTAGCCGCTATTCACAGCGCAAACGAAAAGTATTCCGCGCTCGAAGCGAGGTTGAACGCAGTGATTGAGGCCGGGCAGAAGAAAGCTGATCCGCCACCGAAACACTACACGCGCACGGAGTTGAACGCGGCAGTACAGGCGAATCAGATCACGCAGGAAGCCGCCGACCAGGTTTGGGATGACCAGATCAGGGCGGAGGCAAGAAGCGAAGCGGCCACGGTATCAACCGAAATCGTCACTCGGGCACAGCGTAAGGAGCGCGTTGACTCAGACATCAGCCGGTACGTGGCGCTAACGCCAGACGTTATGGTTCAAGGCTCGGAAACCCGCGAGAAGGTGGCGAAGGAATACAACTTCCTCGTCAGCTTGGGAGACCCGAAAACCCCTGAAACCGAACTGAAGGCGATGCGCGCGGCACTTGGCCCCATCGAATCCCTCGAACTTGCCCACTCGGGCACCACGCGCCACGAGACGCACCGTGAAACCGGGGACGCAGGTGGCAGTGGCGGGAAACCCGGCGGCAAGAAATTCGAGGATACGCTTTCCCAACGAGAGAAGGCGCATTACCAAAAGGGGATCGACTCGGGGCGCTACAAAGGCTGGGATGAAGTCAAAGCCGAACTCGCTTTCGCAAACCCGAACACCCGGCGCAAATACGGGGCAATGGCGTAGTGGAGATTTTAGTACCACAACGATACACGGCGAAGCAAGTCTTTCGCGCGGAAACCAAGCGCGTTGAATTTCGTCCCAGCCGCTATACCAGCGGCAGCGCCAATCTTGACGACATGGTTGCCTTGAACAAGGCGGTCATCCTTTGCCCGACCCACAACCGGAAATTTGAACCGAAGCTCGCTCGCTACCGCGCGCACCCGGACAAGAAGATGCGCCGAGTATTGGGAAATTGCGATGTATGCAGGAGTTTTGAATTGTCTTTTCTGTTCCTCAACGAGAAAGATGCGGATGGGGAGCGGAAGAAGTTGGAAAAGTTTAATCGGGCCGTCGAGTACGGCAACCTGTTTCGTGGCTGAAGGAGAGCAAGATGGAATTCACCTATGATCTGGCCGGAGGGTCCTCGGCAATCGTCAAGAAGTACCAGGTTGCCGCAACCAATACGACAATTGGCCGGCCCTACCTCAAGGGCGCCACCGATGGTACGGGCCTCGTAGTTGCGACGGTCTCCGGTGCTGTGGATTTCGTCGGCGTCAACATCGACACCGCAGGGACTTACGTCACCGCGCAGCAATCCGATAACTCAGACACGGCGCGACTTCAAAGTACCATCATCAACCCGCTGGCTGTTTATCGCGCCCGCCTTGCCGGCGGCGCGGCGAATGAAGCCCTGTCGATCCGCACTGTCACCACCGCCTCCAGCGATGGTCTGACGGTGACGACTTCCGCCTTCGACTCGAATTCCCCCGACATGAACGAAGGCACGGTCTGGGGTTACAGCGGGGCGAATGCCGGAAAGGCGAGAAAGATCACCAGTACCGCCGCGAATGCCGCTACGGTCATTGTCGCCTTTCCTTACGACATTGCGGTCGGAGACACGTTCCTGTTTGCGGGAATACACCCCCTGCACACGATCACGGCGCAGTTCGGCACCGATATGACGAACATCGACGCTACCGTGGCTATCGCCAATGATGCGACCGTTATTACGGTGGAGATGATCCTGAACGACATCGCCGGTCTCGGGACTACCGAGAGTTACGCACTCATCCAGTTCGCCGACAGCTTGCTCGGCGCAACCGTAACGTAATCCACTGACCACTTAAAGGAGAATCAAACATGGGAACCCCAATGGACAGTGGCAGTTTTGGTGATTTGCTCGATCCCCGCTTCCAAAAAATCTTCGTCGATACGTTAAAGCCTTTGCCCGATATGCTGGGCGAGTTGTACACGATGGTCCCGAGCAACGGCAGGAATAACATGACCTGGAGCGAAGTCGGGACTCTGACGGACTGGGACGAATTCACAGGCACGGTAGCCTATTCGTCTCTGAGCCAAGGCTACGACGTGACCATGACGCCTGTCGAATTCACCAAGGGAACGCAGGTCAACCGCAAACTCTATGATGACGACCAATACCACATCATGGACCAAAAACCCAAGTCGATGGCGGAGTCCCTCTACCGCACCCGACAAAAACACGGCGCTCGAATCTTCAACAACGCCAATTCAATCGACACGCTTTTCTATTCGCATTCGGAAGGCGTGGCGCTTTGCTCGAATAGCCACACCACGACTTCAGGGGCTTCGACATCAGCGGGGTTCGACAATCTGACCACCGCGTCGCTTACCGCAACTGCGGTATTTGCCAAGCGTTTGCAAATGGTAGGTTATCGCGGCGACCAAGCGGAGCGCATCGAAGTCATGCCTGATGAGCTGTGGTATCCGCCCGATCTGTCGGAACAAGCCTTCGAGATCGTCAAATCTCAAGGCAAGGTGGACAGCGCAAACAACAACCGCAATTTCCACGAAGGCCGCTACAAGACCTACGAATGGCGTTACCTCACGGACACGAACAACTGGTTCATGTGCGATTCCAGTTTGCGCAAGCAATACCTGTTCTGGTGCGATCGCGTGCCGGCCGAGTTCGCCATGATCGAGGACTTCGACAGCTTGGTCGCAAAATGGCGCGGGTATATCCGGCACGGAATGACGTATGTTAACTGGCGCTGGGTGGATGGGGCGATTGTCAGTTGACAACAACGTCGAATCATGAGCAATAAGTATTTCAACCGCGATTCGGCTCCGTCCAAGCAGTCCGGCGGCGAGGGCGGGACGAACAAGGCCCAAGGCTCAGGCGGGGTGTCTCCCGGCAGGGAGGGCACCGCGAATTGGCCAGGGTTGCCAGGTAAAGCCGGCCCGAACCGCTCCGGTGGCACCAAGACGACCGGACACGCAGGGCCGTTCAGGGTCAAGAGTGTAGGAATTTAATTCAACCGCTTAGTTCCAAGTCGAGGCTACGCGACGGGATCGGATAAGAGCGAATCGTGGCGAAGGAGTAGAGCATGGGATTCTTGACGAAATACGGTTCAGCGTGGGGCGCAATTCCGATGACCGGCGGCTCGGTGTATTGGGTGTCGCCTGGAGACAGCTATACGGTAGATGGCAAATCGTACTCAGCCTCGGATGACAACGACGGTCTCTCGCCTGAGCGTGCTCATCGGCGTATATCGAGAGCTATCACGCTTGCTACGGCGAATGCTGGCGATGTCATCGCTCTCCTGCCGGGCGCGCACACGACGACCGTTGCCTTGCCAGCGAGCAAGGCGGGGATCTCCTTTGTCGGCCTCCCCTACCAGCCTGAAGGCGACGGTATTCAATCGATTCCGCAAGCGAGCATCACCGGTACTGCGGCGATTGGCGTTGCCGTCACTGCCGCTGATGTTTCGTTCTACAACATCAGGTTTATCCCGGTCACGCAGTTTCAGGCCGTGACATTCACGACCGCCGCTGACCGGCTTCGTTTCAAGCACTGCATGATCGACATGGTTGGCGTCGTTGGGCACGCGAATACCAAGGGCATCACCGGAACCGGTGCTACGCAAGCTCCGACTGGATTGCGTATCCAGGGCTGCTATATCAGGGCCGGTGTTGCTACTACTTCCAGCGGGTTCGCTATTGATGTCAGCGCAGCAATCGAATACATCGTCGAGAAGTGCGTTATTTTCCACAACGGGTTTGTTGCTTCCGCGGTGGCATGGACTGCCGCGTGCAAGGTCAACGACAACGCCTATGGCATCTGGCGTGACAACGACCTGATCGCATCCAATGTCGCGGTTGCAGTAACCGGGTTCATTGTCGGCGTTACCCACACGGGCGCGGGCGCGGTTCAATTCATCCGCAACACGACGACGGTCAACACGTCCGGCGCTGCTTTCACTGGGTGGGCGGGAGCAGATGCCGACCTGTGTCTGAACTACATCGCTACGGTCGCTGCCGGCACTGGCGGAACGCTCATTACGAGCACCACGTAATCAGGAGAGTTTCATGCAAACGCAGCAATTCGACACCACTCCCCTGCTCCGTCCGCATCAGGTTCAGGAAGCCAAAGACGAGATCGCGGCGGCCGAGCAAAAGCTGAAAAGTCCTCATATTGAGGACAAGGCAGAAGTCGCAAAACAATTGCGGCGGCTGAATAAAGCCTTCTCGGAACAGGCTCCGCAGCCCCCGCTAAACAGTGAGGAAGAAGGGCGGATGGTCGCGCGGTCTCAGGCTCTTTTGGACGACATTCTGGTCGGGATGCCCTCTCAGGAAGAAATGCGCAAAGCGCCTCCTGGGGCGGTTGATAAGCACATGAAATGGGAGAAGCGCAACAAGTTGAAGATTCTTGAGTGGAAGAATCTGCAATTAAGGCTCACTCATGGAGAGGAAACGGAAGCGGCCGTGCTTGAACGGCATCGCCCAATTGGATCGACGCTCAACATGGACAATGCCTATATCCCCGGCAAGATGTTTTTCATGCCGCCTGCTGGCGCCGCGCGTCCGGTGGCCTTCAGCGATGAACAGATCGCGCTCTTGAGACAACTTAATCCCGAGCTAGCCAACATGCTCGGCACGCTGCCGAACGAGGCTCGGGCGGAAGTCAAGACGGCTCTAACTGGCGGAATTGGCTTGTCTGACGAGTATCGAAAAGCGGCGTCCATCGCCGGCAAGCGTGGCGTTGAAAAACGCGAGGCGAACAGGAAAAAACACAAGGGGAAAGTTGAAAAACACCCATTGACTGATGAGCAGAAAGCGGCAATGAAGGCTGGCCGTGAGGCGTACTGGGCGAAGAAGAAAGCGGCGTAACCGTGGCAATCGACGACAAACCCTACGCGATCGCCGGGAACAAGGCTTCGCAGCAAGCCGAGCCATCTACCGCTAATCGCGGAGGTGCGACGCTCAACATGAGAATTCTGGTCGAGCTTCAGGTGATCACGATGCTGCTTGCCCAAGCCTATGAGATTACCGAGCAGATCGAGAAATTGCGTCAGGACATAGCCGATTCAATAACATAGACGAAAGGACAGATCATGTTTAACGAAATCCTGATCGGAAATCAGAATGTCGCGGATGGTGTAATCGCAAAGGCTCGCGGTTTCAAAGAAGGCGGCCAGATCGTCGGCGAGTTGCATGGCAGATGGTACGAAGCGGCGCTACGGGGCAACCTTTTCATGGCCTACACGGTCATCGCGGGCGTCGCACTGCCGGTAGCCGCGGCTACGCTCAATTCGAAGTTTACGATCCACAACCCGGTTGGTTCCGGCAAGAACGTCGAGCTGGTGAGCTTCGTAATGGGCATCGACTCGGCGACCACTGTCGTCAACGGAATCGGACTTGCGATTCAGCGCGGTTTGAGTTCCGGCGCAGGAATCCCAACGACCCTTACATCGCTGGTTGCCTCTCCGTGCGGAATAACCGGCGTAGCAAGCGCATCTGTTTACTCGCAGGCGACGCTGACCAACGTGGCGATTCCTGGTGTCACTGCGGCAACTGCGGTGCCGATCCCGTTCTACGGGATGTTCAGCTTCGGTGCGGTGACTGCGGCGGTGATTTCCCCATGCGAGCACGTATTCGACGGAAGGATCATTCTGGGGCCTGATTCTCTGGCGGCGGCTTGCACGACCGTAGCGGCGGCGACGGCTGCGTTCTGTGGCATTGTCTGGGCGGAGTGGCCGGTCTGATAGGGCGGTAAATGGCCATCCCTGTCACACTGACTGCGGCGGCAGTACAGGCGATCGGCCCACGTAAGGGGCTGGCGCTTTTCTTTCCGTCTACGACAACCTATACCATTCCGGCTTCCGGCTGGTATCGCCTGTCGGCGCTCGGCGCTGGCGGCAGTGGTGCAACAATGTTTACGACCACGACCGGTGGTTCGCAGTCCGGCGGCGGAGGTGGATCGTATGCGGAGTCTGAACAATACCTCGTAAAAGATACCGTCCTTACCATCACGGTAGGAGCTGGGGGCACGACCACTGCTTCCAGTATCTCTGCCACGGGTTATGACGGCTCTGCTGGTGGCGTTACAACCATTGCGTGGCCTGGTGGGACCGTAATCTATGCAGGTGGCGGTGGTGGTGGACTTAAAAATGTCACCAACGCCACCACGGTTGCCGGAGGCGTTGGCGGGACGGCTTCCGGCGGTAATGTTATCAATGCAACCGGAGGGGCTGGTGGCGCGGCAACTCATACCACCAATAATGCCGGCGGTGGTGGCGGCGGCGGCGCCGGAAGTCCGTATGGAACAGGGGGGGCCGGTGGGGCGGTTAGCACTACCGTAGCCGGTGGTGGTGGCGGGGGATCTATCACTTTCGCTGGCGGTGCGGCGAGCGGCACGACATCCAACGGCGGTGGTGGTGGAACCGGCGCTGTAGGTGCCGCAGCGGCCTCGACGGCGACGAATGCGGGAGGCGCCAATAGGCTCCTTCGAACGTCTACTACGGCGAGCGCGGACGGGATAACTCGCGACGGTATTACCGCCGGATTCGGCCAGGGATTCGATTTCCCAACCGATCCCTTCAGGGGGCTGACGGGCGGCGGTTCGGCTGGATCCGCGACGACCAGCGTCAAGTCAGGTAGTGGGGCCGGCACAGGCGGGGCGCAAGCCACGTCTGGCATTCCAGGCCCGTTAGGCGGAAGCGGGGGGGCAGGGGCCGCGGCCGCGACGGTGACAAGTGCCACGCCTTTTTTTGGTGGCGGGTCAGGCGGGGCCGGATCAAGTCTTACGGGCCCGGCAACGGCTGGCGCAGGTGGTCCTGGATTGGTGGTTATCGAGAGAATCGGGTAACCAGAGCTTGTTGTCTTCGAAATAGGCCGCGCCAAAGCTCCGGTGAGCGGCGCGGCTTTTTTGTTAAGGATATCTAATGAGCGTAACCCAGCAGACGACCACCTTCGCGGACCTTTATACAGCCCTCATGAACGCCGTGAGGTCTGACACGTCAATAACTGCAACGAGCAATCAGGCGAAGCGCGCGATCAATATCGCGTTGCAGGACATGCACCTTGGCTTTGACTACAAGTTCCCGTGGGCCGAACGCTCAGCGCGCCTTATCACTCAGGCACAATACACGACCGGCACTTGCACAGCGACGAAAGGATCAACCACACTGACCGGGCAAAGCACCGCATGGAATACGAACAACGATTTTACCGTAAAGAATATGCGTGCGAACGGCAAGATTAAAATCGGTGGGAGCACGGTTCCATACGTGATTCAGTCAGTGTCAAGTGATACGGCTGCCGTTCTTACCAGCAAGTTCACTGAGACTACCGAAACAGAGCAGACCTACCTTTACTACGAGGACGAGTACGATCTTGCATCGGACTTCCTGCGCCCGGTCGATCTTCGGCGGTTTTCGACCGAGGCGAATATTGATCTCATCAGCCGAACCGAATTCCGTCGCCGTTTCCCGTCGAATTCGGTGCCGAGCAGCTATCCGAGCGTGGCCTGTCTCAACGACTTCGCGCCTTCCGGGAACACCACACCGATTCGCCGCGTGCAGTTCTCGCCGCCGCCATCAATCGCGCAGAATATTCCGTATACCTACATCACGTCCAATCTCGCGGTATCAAGTGCGGGCGTTGCGGCTGCAAATCTTTCCGGCGATACGGATGAGCCGATCATTCCGCTGCGCTACCGGCACGCGCTTGTCTATCACGCGCTCGCCGCATGGTATCGAGACAAGAAAGACGATACTCGCAGCGCGGAGGCGAAAGGCGAGTACACCGACATTATGTTGAGGATCGTAGGCGATGTTGAGGTGGGCGGCGTCAGACCGCGCATTCAACCCCGTCTTGGTCCGTATGCGGCACGAGCGAGGCGCCCGTGGTCTGGATCGAACAGCAGACGCTACGATCTGAACGGAAAATTTGACCGGATGGAATGATGCCTTCTAAAACCAGAACGATCAGGCATTTCTTCGGTGGCGGATGGGCAACCGACTACGGTCCGACTGTGGATGTGTCGCCTGATCAGAGCGGGAAGGTGGTGATCCCATTTCTGGTTGATGCGGAGAATGTGCTTTTCGAGTTGGATGGCGGCCCGCATGAAATCGGCGGAACGACGAAACTGAATTCTGTCGTCCTTGCGAGCGGGGCCGCGGTGACCGGCCTATACGATTACTGGCGAAGCGGCACGGCGGGTGCCCCGACCAGGCGCCGCGTTCTCCACGCCGGAACCGTGATCATGAACGATGCGGACGATGGGACGTTTTCCAATCTGTTCACGGGGCTTGAGAGCGGGGTCGTTCCATGCTACAGCACGTTTGACGATCTGCTGATCATTTCGTCAGATTCAACGACCGATGTCCCGCGCTCGTGGGACCAGACTACGGCTCAGAACTTGGCGGGGACGCCGCCGCGGTTTTCCTTCAGTTGCTCGCACAAAAACCGTCTATGGGCTGCTGGGGTGCATACGCTTCCGTCGCGTCTTTATTATTCCGCTAACGTAGACCCGGAAGATTGGGCGGGAGTCGGGTCTGGTTCCATCGACATTGATCCGAACGACGGCGATATTATCAAGGCCATCGTCAGCCATCAGAACAAGCTCTTTGTGTTCAAGGGGCCGAACAAGGGTTCAATCCACATGATAACCGGATCAAGCCCTACGGGATCGGACGCCTTCGCGCGCACGACCTTCGTGCAGGGCATTGGGGCGGCTTCGCAAAACGCGATATTCCGGTTTAGTGACGACATTGGATATGTCAGTCAGTACGGCACCATTCATAGCCTGTCTGCAACGCAAGCTTACGGGGACTTCGCCAGCGCGGCGCTTTCGCGCCCGATCAACGTCGGATGGATACGCTCGCACCTGAATTACAACCGGCTGAAATACATCTGGTCAGCGGTCGATGCCTTGAACGGGCTGGTCTACATCACCGCGTCATGGGATGCCAATTCGACCAATAACACCGTTATCGTCATGGATTATCGAAATGCTCCAGACATTATTCGCTGGTCGAAAATCCCTGCTTATTCCTGCGCGAGCCTTGCGTCGTTCGTCGATACCAATGGTGTCAGGCGCGTACTCGCCGGCGGCAATGATGGCTACGTGAGGCGACTGAATATCGTAGATCGTTCAATAGACGCGGCGACTTCCATGGCCTATAAGATCACGACTCCGTTCCTGAATTACGGCCAGCCGAATCAGATGAAGACCTTGGAGAAAGGCTCGATTGGGATAGCGCCGAAGGGCAACTTCGACTTTACATATGGATGGACGAGAGATAATCAAACTCAGCAGACCTACACGGTCAATCAAGGCGGTAACGACGTGCTTGGTCCGGCGAACGCAAACCAATTCACGCTTGGCACCTCAACGCTTGGTGGTTCGCAATATCTTGACCGTTACATGGAGTTCGCGGAGGGCGGGGAATTCAGGAGTATTCAGTATCAAGTGACTCAAAACGGGGTGAACGAGGATATCGAAGTGCATTCGACCAGCGCGTCCATTTCGTTCGGCTCTGAATCTTCGGAGAATGCGTAGTGGCCCTCGCCCGCATACATACATGGTCCGCCGGTGAAGTTCTTCTAGCCAGCGAGCTAAACGCCGAATTCAATAATATTCTGAACAACGCGGCAGACCTCGTATCGCCGTTCACCAAGGCAATTTCTATGGGGGGCTTCGCGCTCTATTTCGACGCGGCAAGTACCCACGGGATAACGGATTCGGCGAAAGGTTTGAATCTGTCGGCATGCGCGATCAACAATGCCTTCACGACTGTTGCGAGCGATACAACCCCTGATATCTGGACGACGGTCAGCGGGTTGGTTAATTACACCGGCACGGTCACGGCGACCGGATTCGCGGCGGCTCCGCAGGCTGGGGCAAGCCGGCGGCTGGTTTGCGCGGGCGCGGCTGTGTTTACCGCTGGCGCGAACATGCTGATTCAGGGCGTCAGTTCAGGTTCCAATCTTACTGCCGCTGCCGGAGATATTATCGACGTTCATGCCATTACGACCACCCAGTTCAGGCTGATTGTGCTTAGGGCGGACGGAACGGCTGTCCCGGTTGTTGTCCCATCGAAGGGCGGAACTGGAATAGCGAATAACGACGCATCGACGGTAACGATCTCCGGGAATTATGCGATAACCGTTACCGTCACGGGGACTACTGGGATCACGTTGCCGCCCACCGGGACCGTCGCCACTCTGACCGGAAACGAGGCGCTGACCAACAAGACCATCAACGGCAATACGATAACGGCCGGCTCGGGGACTCTCACACTCGCGGCTGGCAGCACGCTTGCAACATCCGGGGCGAATAGTATTACGTTCACCAGCACCGGCCCGACGAATGTTACGTCGCCTACGACCGGGACACTGGCAACGCTGGCAGGAACGGAAACTCTGACAAATAAGCGGGTAACGGCCCGCGTTGGGTCAACGACTTCATCGGCGACTCCGACGATCAATACCGACAACGTGGATGTCTACAAACTGACCGCGCAAGCGGGGGCGGTGACCTCCTTCACCACGAATTTATCGGGAACACCGGGCGAAGATGACGTTTTGATTATCCATATCACCGGCACGGCGTCGCGGGCGTTGACCTGGGGGGCATCATTTGAGGCCAGCACGATCGCGCTGCCGACCACAACCGTTAACACGGATATGCTGACTGTTGGGTTTCTTTACAATACCGTCACTTCAAAGTGGCGCTGCCACATGGCGGTGTGATCATGTTGAGACGACTCGTTGGCCTGGCCGGCACCGGGCACCCACAATGGAACGCCTGGGACCCGACGCACAAGGGCGATCACTTCACGCTCACTAATCAGAATCGGACTGCGGCGAACGATATTCCAACTGTCACAACTGGAACGGTTCTTTCAGTTTACGGAAAATCAAGCGGAGTCTATCAATGCGAGCACACCATTGATGTTCAACCAGTTACAGGAATTATCGAAACGGGTGTAGCGTATCAAACTGTAGACCTAAACGCTGGGATGGGCGCCGTAGAGAATATGTGGACATGGATCATTACGTCCGCAGGAATCAAAAGCAATAACACTGGCCAAACCCCTTGGGAAACTGGCACGCTGATTGTCACAGACGTATTAGGTCTCCTGCTTGACATTGCGGGGAATAGTCTTAAGTATTATAAGAACGGAACGTTGTTAAGTTGGGACCCGTTTGGCTGGCCTGGCGGCCCGTTCTCGAACATCATGAGAACGTCCAAGGACGAACCACAGTATGGACCATTTGCGGGAACTGTTTATTGGGCATTCAGAAGCATTGGTGCAACTGGGGGGCAAATTACTAGCAATTTCGGGCACACTGCTTTTGCATTTCCAATCGCGGGCGCAAGCCCCATGCATGGACCGAGCACATGATGATCACGCCGAGCACGACAACCGAAAACAAGAAAGGCAAAAAGACGCGAGAAGCCATGCTTCGCGAGCGCGTCGTTATCCGCCTAGCTCTTGACGAAACCGGGCCGATGATCGCTGCGATTCTAAAGGACAACGGCGTCGAGCTTCCGGGCGCGGACTGGAACCATGTGTTTCCCCATTGGTTGATCGCTTGTGATGGGGATGACGTGATAGGGTGCGTCATGGTGCTGCCGGCGAAGCCGGTAGGATATGCGGAGTTCCTGCTGGTCAAGCCGTCCGTTTCGTTCAAGTTGCGCGCGATTGCGATCAGGAAACTTATCATTGCGGCGATGGCGACTGTCCAGGCAGGGAAAGCGTCCTATGTGGCCTGTAATATTGCTGAGAACAACGAAAAGTTCTCAGGCGTCATAGAGAAGTTGGGCGTGTCGAAGTTTCACAGACGCACGCTTTATGTTAAGAGACTGACACCATGAAAATCTATACGAAAATCGTCATGGACACTATGACCGGCCAGGTCGAGGAATCAGAATCCTTTGATTATGCTGGCCCGGTCGCGAAACTGGACATCTTTGGCGGCGGTGGCAGCACTTCAACGACGACTGTCGTCAATCAGCCTGCTGAAATGACGCAGGAAGAACGCGATTTGCTCGCGTTGAATAAACAGCTTGCGGAGCGGCAGCTTAAAAATATTGATGCCCTTCAACCGTATCAGCAGGAACTGCTCAGTCTGTCTCTTGCCGATTTGAGGCGCAACGCTGCTGATCAAGACGTGCTTGATGCCGCCATATCTCCTGAAGATAGAGCCGCGTTTGCTA
>ERZ1292629.2323-Hain-H43-01um-R1-2323-length-16250-cov-19_pt1 | contig 16250 bp, 16 predicted proteins | sample MGYA00564399_ERZ1292629 | MGnify/ENA primary metagenome ERZ1292629 (study PRJEB36523, sample SAMEA6512636) | groundwater metagenome | collected 2019-01-08 | study: AquaDiva: Metagenomics assemblies of 32 groundwater samples
GACATATCTAACTCTTGGAGCTTCTCGTACGGGAGCAATATGAAGTTGAATATTTAGAAGTCTTGGCAATCTTATCTTATTTTCTGCCATGTTAATTAAAAGTAGTTATTGTACTTTATTATACAGAAAAAACCCGTATGTAACCATAACTGAAAAGAGATAAATGGTAAGGAAAAATGGTTTACTTTTTTATCTTAAGAGTTTTTGAAGCTAAATCCGGTTGTAACCACCATATCAAATCTGGTAAAATACTTATAGACAGAAAAGCTTCGGAGAAATTTCGAATTCTGTTTAAGACACTAAGCGGATCACTTGAGAACGTAGATTTTTTCGTTTGCGGGAGTGAGAAGATAAATGGTGGCGGGAAGTGGGGCGGGAGAATCGTCACGGATGCGGGTGCCGGGGATTTCTAAGGCTTTGTTTAAGGTTTCCTGGGTCACTCCGGAGGGAAAAAAGCCTACAAATCTGGGGTAGTTGTCGGGGACTACGGTTCTGATGTTTTGTTCAACCTGAATTCCCCCTTCTTTGAGAACTGCCGAAAGAGAGTTTAGGTACCAGGTCCAGTCATACATCTGACGGGGAATAATATATAAGGCTTTGCCAAATGAGGGAGTTTTTTCTTCGATAACTAACTTTGAGTCGGGAGTAAATCCCGGCCAGATAATGTCCCAGTCCCAGTTCATTTTCCATTGATTGTTTATTTTGGTGAAGATAAGCGGGACAGAATGGGCGAGTGGGCCGTATTTGGTTGTATACGTAATTTCAGCAATATTTTTGTCTTTAATCTGGGTGGTTATTTTTTGAGTATCCAGGTGATCTAAAAACTGCTCGTAAGTGGAGATAAACTTATCTTCTGGGATTCGAGCGCGCTCTCTAACAGGGAGACTGCGGTAGAGTTCCCGGTAAGCCCGGGTGGAAATGAACCTGGCCGAAGCCTCAATGTCTCCCGAATAATCTTTGGGAGACAAGGCGGAGACCAAGCCCGGGAAGTTAAGCAGTACCAGAAGCCAAATTACCCAACGCTGCTTGTGGAAAAGCCGGTAAATTAAAATGCAAAACAGAGGAATGACCGGCATCAAGTACCGCGGCCAAAAAGGAACCAGGGAGTTGATGGCAAGAAAGATAATTGCCAGAGATGAGATGTATAGAGCGGGGAGATTTTTGCGCTGTAAGGATTTTACAAAAATTAATACTGTGGCGATGACTCCTAAGGGAAGCAGTAGCGACCAGTCGGAAATATTAATAGTTTTTGTCTGCCACCAACCCTGGTATGAATTGATGAAAATGGTTTTCCATTGGTTGAGATGATCGATATTGTCTAAAGATCCGGAATAAAAACCGAACATTTTGGTATGTAATCTGATCCAGGGAATGGGATTGGGGTGGGCAATAAAGTAGTTAAACCACGCGAGTCCATAACCGGCAACGGTAGAAACCAGATATATAGGAGAAAATTTGGACAAAAACAAGCCCAGAAGCAGGATTGGTAATGAATAGATGGGAAGCTTGATGCCAGAGGCTAGTCCCAGAAAAAGCCCTGCCAGACTAAGCTCTCTAAGTTTACGGTTGTGTAAGTATCTGACAAATAACCAGGCATGGATTAAGTAAGCAGTCATCAGGGGCAGGTCGAGCATGGTTTCGTGAACTTGGGTGGCCACAAAAGGGGTAGAGGCAAAAAGGAGGGTGACCAAAGGAGAACCGGAGAGATAATAAGTGATTAAGATACTAAGAATATAAAGTCCCATTGTAACCGGAAAGGGATTACCCAAATATTTCTCGGCCAGGCCAAAAAGATATTTACCAAAGGGGGGAACTTCGGAGTTTAAGTCAAAGGGGTTTTCGCCTTGGGCCAGCCGGTAGCCTACAAATTTATACAGCTCACCGTCGGAGATACCCCGGGTGCTTTGGGGAATATTCCATTGAGAGTGGTAATACCAATTCTCGTAATATTCCGGTTCGTAGCGGTAAACGAAGATATACCGGGAGAGAAAAAGGACAAGACCGACCGTTATGATGATTAAAAGTTTCACTCTTGAGCAGTAATTTGAGAAACCTGCCGGGAAGATTGGTAGCGGACGTAAGACAGTTTTGCCCGGCGGACGGTGCCTTTTTTCTTGACTTCCATTTTGATAATCCAGGGAGAGATAAAGGGGAAAATTCTTTCCACTCCAATGTTTCCGGAAGAAATTTTTCGGACTGTAAAAGTGCGGTTGTCACCCCGGCCGCGTAGCCCCAGAAGCATGCCTTCGAAAATCTGCACTCTTTCCTTGCCCCCTTCCACGACTTTGGTGTGGACACGGATAATGTCTCCTACGTGAATGAGAACTTCTTTGACGGTTGCTGAGATGGCCATGAGAGCAATTTTACCCGAATGTCAGGATTTTAACAACTCGTGGATTTTGGCTTGTAAATCTGGAGTCCAATCCAGCCCATATGGCAGAGGTAAAGTTTTGGTGGAGCCGTTTTTGAGAAAGGTCAGGCTGACGGGGGTTTGACCTTGATGAGACTGCAGGAGAGTGTTTAAATTAACAAGTTTGGCTTGGGGTAATCCGGCAGGGATTTCGATGGTCATCGAGTTGTTAGTTATTGGTTCATAGTTCATAGTAGACTCCTGGCCAGTGAAAGCGGAGGCGGAGTCGACTATGATGGTGATGTCTGGTGTAGATGCCTCTTCTGACTCTTCTACTGCGGCATCGCGCATTTCCAGTTTGCCGGTAACTACCACAACATTGTCGGGTTTCCAGATTTCCGAGGTAGTTTCATAAATTTTCGGGAAGACGACTGCTTCTACGCTTCGGCCGGAATCGGATATTTTGCAAAAGCACATGGGTTTGTTGCCGTTTTTGGTAATCACGTTTCTGCACGACTCAATAATGCCGCCGATAGTAACCCGCATGCCGGTGAGATTGCCTACCGGAAGTTCGCTGATGCGGTGGGTAACTGATTGGCCTAGTTTGGCCAAAAGATCAGCTTGGGGGTGTTCGGTTAAATAAAAACCCAAAAGTTCTTTTTCCATGCCGAGTTTGATGGCCTTGGCAAATTCGTCTATATCAGGCAGCCGGTCAGAGTGGTCCGGAGTTTCGGACGAGGCAAAAAGGGTGGTTTGACCGGAAGATTTGAGTTTACTGATACTGGTACCTAATTCGCGGATTTTGTCCAAAACAGCTAGCAAGGCAGCCCTTTTGCCAAAGTGATCCATGGCCCCGGCTTTGATGAGGCTTTCCAAAACTTTTTTGTTGACTTTTTGGGAATCTACCCGGAGACAAAAATCGGTAAAGGAGATGAAGACTCCTTCTGATCTGGCTTGGATTATGGAGGCAATGGCAGCCACACCCACATTTTTGATGGCAGACAGGCCAAAACGAATTTTGTTGTCTTCTATGGAGAAACTGGTATCGGAAGCATTGATGTCCGGAGGCAGGACAGCAATTTTGATGCGCCGGCATTCGTCGATGGCCTCGACAATTTTTTCGGTGTCTCCTGATTCGGCGGTTAAAAGAGCGGTCATGTATTCTACGGGGTAATGGGCTTTCAGGTAAGCCGTCTGGTAAGAAACAAAACCGTAGGAGGCGGCGTGGGCCTTGTTGAAACCATACCCTTGGAAAGGCACGAATAAGTCCCAGAGTTTTTCGGCTTCTTCTTTGGAAACACCGGAGGTTTCGATACAACCCTTGACAAAAATTTCGTGCTGTTGGGTCATCTCTTTGGGTTTTTTCTTACCGATAGCCTGGCGCAAAGCGTCCACTGATCCCCAATCGTAGCCGGCAATTTCCAGGGCCGTATATAAAATGTCTTCCTGATACACCAAAATGCCGTAGGACTTGTCCAAAAACTTGGCCATTTTGGGATGTAAATAAGTGACGGGAGATTTTTTGTTTTTCCGGGCAATATATTCGGGAATATTGGCCATGGGGCCGGGGCGGAAGAGAGCGACCATGACCATCAGATCTTCGATGCGGTTGGGTTTGAGCTCTTTGAGCCACTTGGTCATGCCGGAGCCGCCTAATTGGAAAGCGCCCATAGTTTCACCGCGGGAAAGCATGGCAAAAGTTTTTTTGTCGTCCAGAGGAATTTTTTCCAAATCAATTTTAATGCCGCGGATTTTTTCAATAATGTCTCTGGCTGCGCCGAGAATTGAAAGATAGCGGATACCTAGAATATCGAATTTGACCAAACCTACGTCTTCACAAGCGTGCATTTCGTATTGAGTAATAATTTTGTCGCCATTGGGTTCGAGCTGGAGCGGGGTATAGTCGGTCATGGGACCGGGGGAAACCACAATGCCTGCAGCATGAACTGAAGCGTGCCGGGCGTTACCTTCCACTTCCTGGGCCAGATCTAAAACACTTTTAGCAGTAGGGTCTGTATCGTAAAGGTTTTTCAGTTCCGGGGAAGTGTCGAGGGCTTTTTTAATAGTCATGGGAAAACCTTGAGAGCCAAGTGGGATGAGCTTGGCAATGCGGTCACCGACGGCATAAGGGTGACCCATGACCCGGGCAATATCACGGGCGGCTGCCCGGGCCAACATGCGGCCAAAAGTACAAATTTGAGCTACTTTGTCAGCTCCGTATTTATCCACAATAAATTTAATCAGTTCGTTTCTGCGGTCGTCGGCAATGTCCAGATCAATATCCGGCGGCTTAGGGCGGTATGGGTTTAAAAACCGCTCAAAGGGAAGCATGTATTTGACCGGATCGACAGTGGTGATGCCAATGACATATGAAACTACTGATCCTGCAGCCGAGCCTCTGGTGTTGGTAATAATACCCTGATTGGTACACCAGTTAACCATATCTGCCATCATGAGAAAGTAAGGAGCATAGCCTTTGGAACAAATAATTTCTAATTCGTAATCCAGGCGGCCGGTAATTTCTTTAGTTAGTTTGGGATACCGGTCTTCGAGCCGGGATTTGGCCATTTCTTTGAGGGCCTGGGGTGCGGTTTTGCCATCCGGCAGATTAATGTGGGGGAAAAACCATTTACCAATTTCAATTTCGACGTCGCATTCTTCGGCTACTTCAAGTGTATTTTTGAGGGCGTCTGGTAAATCTGGGAAAATATCTGCCATTTCGCCCTGGGTGCGCAGATGAAAAGTGGGAGCGTCGATGTAGCGCATGCGGTCAATATCGGAAGTATTTTTGCCGGTGGAGATACACACCAGTGCGTCTTGGGCGGTGGCGTCAGTTTGACTTAAATAATGAGCGTCGTTGGTGGCTACCAATCTAATGCCTAAGTCGCGGCTGAGTTTGACCACTCCGTCGACCCAGATTTTTTCGTTTTTCTGGAGTGACTTGAGTTTGTCTAGCAGACGGGGGTTGTCTTTGACTGCATCAAAATAATCTTCAAACTGATGCCGCTGGATCTCGAGAAAATACCTGTCGCCAAAGAGGTCTTGATACCACTGAACAGTTTCTTTGGCTTTGGCGTAGGAGTTTTCAGAAAGCAGTTGGGCTACTTCGCCTTTGGGACAGGCTGAAGTACAAATTAACCCCTGGCTGTATTTGGCTAGAGTTTCTTTGTCGAAACGGGGGCGGTAGTAAAAACCTTCCAGGTGGGCGATTGTAGAAAGCTGCATCAGGTTTTGATAACCTTCGTGGTTGGAGGCCAGAAGTAAAAGATGATTATTTTCCCCTTTGCCAGCTTTTTCTGTATGATTTCTGTTGACCACGTAGGCCTCCATGCCAATGAGGGGTTTAATACCTTCTTTTTTGGCTTCTTTGTAAAAATCAATGGCGCCGTACATTACACCATGGTCTGTGAGGGCCACTGCCGGCATCTCCAGCTCTTTTGCGCGTTTGACCAAACGGGAAATTTTGGAAAGACCGTCTAAGAGAGAATATTCGCTGTGGACATGAAGATGAACAAATTTGTTTGTCATATTGAAACCTTGTTCTCAGTGGATTAACCACTGTTTCTGGTTAATTTGATTGTAGTCCTAATTGGTTTTCAATTGTAGTTAGCCTTTTGCTATGCCCCAAATATTCTCTATCAAAATAATTCACTATGACTTTTAGATCTTTTTGTATTTTTCTAATTGCTTTGACTGCTGGGCTCAATCTTTTGTCTAATTTGCTGTCAACCAAGTCTCCAATTTTTGTTAAGTCGGAGTTTGTTAGCATTCTTAGAGTATTTCATTAATTAACTTTTGTGTCAATGTCACATCGACGTTTCCTACTTGCTTTTTGATTTGACCGATGAGGAAAAACAGAGCCTGCTGTTTACCGGCTTTTAAATCCTCCACGGCCCTAGGGTTTGCAACTAGAATCTTTTCCACAATCTTTTTATCAACAGGTATAAAGGCCGTTGTTTGAACAGGCCGTTTGTTAACAAGTGCATCTGCAGTGGGTTTGACAGGGTTTTTCATAAATTCAGCCAGCATGTTTGGATCAGCACTAATAATAACGGCATAGTGAGGCGATAATTGATATTTAGAAATTAATTCTTGTCTGACTTGGGCTGGAAGTTCGGGAAGCTCTCTTCGCCAAATCTCGATTTGCTCTTTGGTAAACTCAAGCGGAGGAATATCCGGTTCCGGAAAATAGCGGTAATCATTGGCTTCTTCTTTAACACGTTGGCTGACAGTTTCACCAGAGGCTTCTTTGAAGCCCCGGGTTTCCTGAACCGGGATTTGGCCTGCTTGCCGTATTTGAGTTTGCCTGGCTACCTCAAAATCAATGGCTTTTTTGATAAATCTAAACGAGTTGACGTTTTTGACTTCTATTTTGTAGTTTGGCAACGGATCCCCCGGATGGCGTATGGAAATGTTGGCCTCTAGGCGCATAGAGCCTTTTTCCATATCTGCAGTGGAAATCCCTAAAGTTCTGACTATCTGCTGAAGTTCTTTTAGAAATCTATCGCTGTCGGTACTGTCTGCAAAATCAGCTTCGGTGACTACTTCTACGAGGGGAACTCCGGAGCGGTTGAAATCGATGAGAGTCTCACTGGCTTGATGTTGGAGTTTGCCGGTGTCCTCTTCCAGGTGCACGCGGGTAATCTTGTGGCCAAGAAGCTGGCCGTCTTTACAAAAAGGAATGTCGTACTGGGAGATTTGATAGCCTTTGGGTAGATCGGGATAAAAATAATTCTTGCGGTCAAATTTGGAGAAAAGATTTACCTCGCAGCCTAAAGATAGTCCCAGCTTAATACACCACTCAATAGCTGTAGCGTTGGGAACCGGTAAGGCTCCCGGTAAACCCAGGCAAACCGGACAGACTTGGGTATTGGGGGCTTTACCAAAATGATCTGCAGGACAGGCACAGAACATCTTCGTGTTCGTGCCTAGTTCAATATGGACTTCAAATCCCAAAACCGTTTGCCAGGACATAGTCCCCCTTTCTGTAAAGCAAATAATGGGAAATCCAGAGTTTAAGAAAGTTGCGGTTTGCGAACATGCCAAGTGGTTGCTTGTTGATAACTGTGGGCGGCTTGTAAAACTAAGCTTTCTGCAAATTGCGGACCGGTAATTTGCAATCCAATGGGCAAACCATCTACAAAACCACAGGGGACACTAATACTGGTAAGTCCAGCTATACTGCTGGGTTCGAGTAGCATGTCTTCCAACTCGCCAAACATGGGGGAGTCGATGCTGGCTCCGACCTTTAGAGCGGGTCCGGGAGAAGTGGGACCAATGATTAGATCAAATTTCTTAAAGGCCTGGTCGAAATCTTTAATAATCAGAGTGCGGACCTTTTGAGCTTTGGTGTAATACTGATCATAATAGCCAGATGATAAGGCGTAAGTTCCTAGCATGATGCGGCGTTTGGCTTCGTCTCCAAAGAAAGACCGGTCTTGACCGTAGCGGATGCCATCATAGCGAGCCAGGTTTGAGGAGACTTCGGATCTTTGAATGATGGTGTAGACCCCAATCGAATACTTGGGGTGTAGAAGGGAAACTTCTTCTACTTTGGCTCCCAGTTTTTCGAACTGCTTGGCGGCTTCTAGGACCGCAGGTCTCGATTGACCGACTAGATATTCTTTGGCAAGTCCGATCCGTAACGGGGTTAAGTGCTTAGTGCTAGGTGCTAAGTTGGGAACAGAGGAGGGAGATGAGGTTGCATCGTAGGGGTCGTGGCCGGCGATGACTTGAGTAATGATTGCGCAGTCCCCTACTGACTTGGCCAGGGGACCGGGAGAGTCGGTAGAGCTGGCCATGGCAATGACGCCGTAACGGCTGACCCGGCCATAGGTGGGTTTAAAGCCAGTAACACCACACCAAGCAGCGGGTTGTCTGATGGATCCGGCGGTTTCGCTACCAATGGCCGCTATGCACATGTCTGCGGCTACAGCGGCAGCGGATCCTCCGGATGAGCCCCCAGGTAAATGACCGGTATCCCAAGGATTTAAGGTGGCTCCGAAATCCGAGGTTTCTGTGGAACTACCGTGAGCCCAAGCATCCATATTTGTTTTCCCAATGATAATGGCCCCAGCTTCTTTTAATTTAGTTGTTACGGTAGATTCGTATTGGGGCATATATCCCTCTAGAACTTTGGAAGAAGCTGTCGTAGGAAGGCCAATGGTGAGGAAATTATCTTTTACTGCGATGGGGATTCCTCCTAATGATTTTGAAACGTCGGCTTTTTTGGCTTCGTCAAGGGCTTTTTCATTAATGGCTAAAAAAGCGTTTAATTTGGGATTAAATTTTTGGATTTGATCCAGACAAGCCTGTACCAGCTGTTCGCTGGTAAATTTTTTCGATCTTAAACCATCCAGGCTTTCTATTAAACTTAGTTTATTGAGCATTGAAAAGGCTCGGGACTTTGAAGTAGTCCCCTCTTTTAATAATCCCTTTTTTTATAATTCTTGATGCATCTATCTTGTCTTTTCGGGTGACATTAGTAAGACCCGTAACTTGAGATGTTGGTTCTACTTGTGAAGTATCTAATTCATTAATAACGTCTACCGTTTTAAGTGTATCTGCAAATTGCTTTTTAAACTTATCTTCTTCGCCTGGTTTAAGCTGCAAATTTGCCAGCTTCGCGACATGCTTTACATCCATGTCTAAAGTTTAACACAGCTTTGATTTGGGGTATAATCCGCACATGTCTAAACAAATAATTGTGAGCTGTGAACATGGAGAGAAATTAACGATGGTTGATTTTCCAGACGACGTAAATATGGTTGGGGCAACATGTGCAGCGTGTACTGCGGCGTTAGTGATTCCCAGATTTGCTTCCTATGCATCAACACCGAAAGAATACCATGCGTACCACTCAGGCTCTTTTATTCAGGCATGGGTTACTTTGGTACAAGATCAGGTTGCCAAATTGTAGTATCAACCCAGCAACGCTTTGATCTCCTTATATGGTCTCGTACCGAATCCCACCTAAGAGGTGGGATAGCTTCGCCACCTGTTTCCGTTACTCTATATCCAAGATCAAATGCTTTACTATTTCCAATTCCCTGGCGTAATCGCTATGGTTGAAAACGAACTCACGATAAGAGAACACTTTTGTAAATTGTGAAAGAATTATTTTTGTTTCTAATTCTGGTGAACCACCTTTCAGATATTGGGGCAATGACGACCATAAATATGTATCTAATTTTTCTTTCTTGATGACTGAAGAAACGTATGGATTAAGATGAATGTATCTGGATAGATGCAGCAATTGCTCCCCGGTCTCCACATGCACAGCCTTAAAAACGCCTTGAAATACCGGGCCCGGCCGATTGTTCTTGGTATTAAAATATCTGGTGTAACTGTTGGTGAACTGACTTATGTATTTGGAAATTCCTCCATCTACTGCCTGTCTCAATAAAAAATGAAAATGATTGGGCATGAGTACAAAAGAAACAATATCCACTAAATTTTCTCCGGCCATGATCTTTTGGTTCAATATCTTCTGTCTCTCCGCCAGCGACAATTTTTTGAATTTGGAAAGTTTTACCGGTGGTTTCAAATAACGATAATAATTTAAGGCCAGTATTGCTTGTTTGTAGTTCGAGGTAGAAATAAAAGTCGGCTGCCTAGCCACGCCACGATTGAAGACGTGATAGTATTCGCCAGTCACCAATGGAAATCCTCTTCCGGCCATACTACAAGTATACTTCAACTACATTTGGAAACAGGTGGCGAAGCTGACCCACCTGAAAGGTGGGAAAAAGGGTGGGAAAATTCAGGACATTTGTTCAAGGATTTTGATGCGGTCGGCCAGAGGCGGATGGGTATTGAAGAGAGAGGCAAACCAACCAATGGCGTCGTGGCGGTTCTTCAAAGGATTGACAATATAGAGATGGGCGGTGGCTTTGTTAGCCGCTTCCAGAGGCTCTTTGTCCATACTTAACTTTTTCAGAGCAGAAATCAGGCCGCTGGGCTGGCGGGTAAGCTTAACGCTTGAGGCATCGGCCAGAAATTCTCGGCGTCTGCTGATGGCCAGCTGAATGATTTGGGCAATTAACGGCGAAAGCAAAGCCATCACGAAACCTAAAATCAGAAAAATTGCTCCTGATCCCCTGTCTTCGCTATCTCGGCTGCGGCCTCCAAACCAACTGGCCCGCAGTAGCCAGTCTCCCAGGAGAGTGATTAGACCCACGAGAATGGTGACGACGGCCATAAGACGGGTATCGTAGTTGCCGATGTGAGAAAGTTCATGGCCGATAACTCCTTCCAGTTCGGTGCGGTTGAGTTTAGACAGCAGACCGGAGGTGGCGCAAATTGCGGCGTGAGCAGGATCGCGGCCGGTGGCAAAAGCATTCATGGCCGTGTCGTCAATAACGTATAGTTTAGGTTGGGGTAAACCTGCGGCCAAACACAAATTTTCAGCGACTGTGTAAAACTGAAAATCACGGCGTTTGTCTGCTAGTCGGGCACCGGACAAACCTAAAATTATTTTGTCACTCCAATAATAACTGGCCAAACTCATAACCCCGGAAATTATCAGAGCGATACCGGTGAGTTCTAAACCGGTAGATTGGTATCCGTAATAGGCGGCCAGGCCTTTGGAAATGAGGACGGCCGCCAGAAAAACAAAACCCACAAAACCGGCAATGACCAGCCAGCTTTTACGTTTATTAAAGTCAACCGCTTCGTAAACGTTGATCATATGGAAATTTTGGGCGTTTTAGTTTCATCTTCGGGCACTTCCAGTCCCTTTTCGGGTTTAAAGCCAAAAGCATTGGCGATAACAGAGCTGGGAAAAGTGACCAGCTGAATATTGTAGTCGGCAGACAGATCAATCATGGTGCGGCGGGAATACATAATTTTGTCCGATGTATCGCGCAGCTCTTCCATGAGCTTGCCAACCACGTCAGAACCCTTGAGCTGGGGATTACTTTCGACGACAATTTGCAGTTTGGGCAAAAGGTCGGCTATTTTAGCAGAGGCGTCTTTGCCAGCAGCAGACAGTTTGCGGGCATCAGCTAACAAGGTGAGAATATCTTTTTCGTGCTTCAAATACCCTTTAACTGATGCTTCCAGATTGGGAATCAGCTCGAATTGGCGTTTGAGCTGGTTGCCCATTTCCTGAAGGGAAGCAGCGATGCGGGTACGCATTGAAGCCAGTCCGTTATAAACCGCAATAATATATAGAACTAACCCTCCGGCGGCGATAAGAAATATTAATGAGACAGACATGTAATCACCTCCTTTAATGAGAATGTGTTAATAATATCACTTTTAACGGCCCCCGCGCGGCGGGCGACGGAGACGCCGTAGCGCATGTATACTAACTGCCCGGCAGAGTGAGAGTCGGTGTCGATTATTAATTTAATCCCATGTTTGATGGCCTCTTTGGCAACTACATCGGGAAGATCTAATCTGTTTGGCCAACCGTCAATTTCCAGATATTTATTATTTTTGACACAAAAGTCAAAGATTCTGTCCCAATCCAGCTCCACTCCTTCCCGTTCACCTAATAATCTGCCTGTGGGATGGGCGAAAAACTTTACTTTTGGGTAATCCAGAGCTGCCAGGACCCGGTCAGTCATGGCTTTACGGGACAGACGGAAACTGCTATGAATAGATACGCAGGCATAATCAAGTAAATCTAAAGCCTGGTCTGGTAACGCCCTCTTTCCATCTGGTTGGATATCAATTTCGAGGCTATTGAATACATAAACTGCTCGTTTTTTACTTTGAACAACTTCTGTCCTCTTTTTTATTAAATCAATTATTTGAGCTTGAGTATGACCAGAAATGCTGGGGTTATGATCTGTAACGCCAATATACTCATAACCAAGCGACTGACCTTTGGCGGCAAGTTCGTCGATACTGGACGTGCCTAGATCATGAGAAGGTTCAATATTAAAACTACTATGCATTTGTAAATCTCCTTTGATGTCTGTCAGCTCGACAAGATTGGGAAGCTGATGATCTTTGGCTAAGTCTATTTCATTCTCTCCTTCCCGCAACTCTGGGGGTATCCAGTCTAAGTCTAAGTAGCCGTAGAATGATTTTTCGTCGGAGAACTGCCTTAATTTCTCTTTGACCTTGATGCCATATTCTGACAAGGAGTAGCCTTTTTTTAGGGCGTATTCGCGGAGTTTGATGTTGTGGTGCTTGGAACCGGTGAAATGCTGTAGGAGGGCCCCATACGCAGCCTGGGGCTGGACCATGAGGTCTACCTGGTATTCATTGGGAAGAATAAGGGAAGCTGAATGCTCTCCAGCCTCTAAAACCCGGGATTTTTGAGGGTATTTGGTAAAATGCCCGATAACTTCTTTAGGGTGGTCGGTGGCCACAGCAATATCCAAATCTCCTACTGTGGAGGCTTGACGGCGCAAGCTGCCTAAAGCATTTATTTCTTTGACATAAGGACTTTTTTTCATCCAATCAATAATAGAATCTGAAATTGTTTGAGCTACATCAAGAAGCATTCTTTTTGACCGGCCTTGATATTCCTGGATTGATTTGAGAAAGCGTTTGTCGATGCGGCCTTTTTTGACGGCTTTGAGGAGTTCGGCAATGGCGGAGTGGGCTTTGGAAATACCCAACTCTTTGCAAAACTTGAGAGCTGTTTTGGGGCCAATTCCCGGGACTTCCATAAGTTCAAAGATGGCGGGAGGAAAGGGTTTGAGAATGGTTTCAAAATGTTTGACTTTGCCGGTTTTAAATAATTCATCAAGAGAGCCAGCAATACCAACACCTACTCCGGCTAATTCTTTGAGTTTGCCGTCATCCCACAAATCTTTGACTTCAGATGAAGCGTGTTCAATGGCATCGGCTGCTCTCTGATATGCAATGATTTTAAATTTATTACTTTCACCATCAGATAGTTCTAAAGCCGCAGCCACCGCTCTAAACAGCTTGGCAATCTGCAAATTACCCATGTTTCTACTTGTTTTCATTCCTTGATCTGATTGTAGCAAATTAGGGAACGAGGGTGAGGGCGATGCCGGTTTTGTCGGCGCGGCCGGTTCTGCCAATTCTGTGAATGTAGTCTTCGTACGATTCTGGAAGGTCAAAATTGATGACGTGGGTGACATTATCAATATCCAAGCCTCTGGAAGCTACATCGGAAGCCAAAAGGATTTTTACCCGGTTGCTCTTGAATTCCAGCAGAGCGCGCTGGCGGTGTCCCTGACTTTTGTTGCCATGGATAGCAGCCACAGAAAAACCTCTGCGGATTAGTTCATCAGCTAGTTTTTCCAATCCCCATTTGGTTCGGCCAAAAACGAGAACTTTGTCAAAACCGGGTTTGATGAGTAAATCATGCAATGCGTCGATTTTGGTTCTGCCATTCATTTTGATAATGTCTTGGGAGATATTGCTAATAACAGCTTGGGTCTTGATGGAGATGGTAACGGGATTGTTTAAGAAAGTATTCATAATTCTTTGTACCTGCGGGGTAGTAGTAGCAGAGAAAAAGGCCAGCTGACGGGGCTTGGGCAAGGCTAAAAGAATCTGGGTCATGCTGTGAATAAAGCCCATGTCCAGCATGCGGTCTACTTCATCCAGTACAACAGTGGCAAAAGACGAGAAAGAGATGGATCTGCGGTCAGCCAGATCTTTTAGGCGGCCGGGGGTGCCAATGACAAAATTGGGATTGGATTGCAAAATGCGCATTTGGCCATGAATACTGACTCCACCGATACACAGGGCACTGCGGATATTCAACAGACGGGCGAAACTTTTGAATTCTTCTTCGATTTGCACTGCCAGTTCCCGGGTGGGGGCCATGATGAGCACCTTTTGGGCTCTGTCTTGGACTACTTTTTTGATAAAAGGCAGCAAGAAAGCGGCGGTTTTGCCGGTACCGGTGTTGGCCAGGCCAATGACGTCTTTGCCTGCTAAAAGCAGAGGGATGACTTGGTCCTGGATGGGAGTAGGAGTGGAGTAATTACGCTGAATAATATTGTCTACTACTTGCTGGGGGAAGCCAAAGCCGGCAAATCTGTTTTTAGAAATGTAAGTTTCCGGAGCCTGGGCTGGCTCTCTGGGAGAGTTTTTGACCAAAACAGAAGGGTCAAAATTTCTGATCCTGTGGCCAGATTGACGTGACGGGTAGCGTGACGGGTAACGTTTGAACATACAGAACTGCCTAAATAAGAAGAGTGCTTTTTAAAACCAGAAGAAAGATACAAAGTTAAGAAACGTTTGTTGGGTATCTTAATCTTACCTGCTTTAAATACAAATCAGATTTAAACAGATCTGTTTGTTCAAACCTGTATGAGCATTATAGCACACTTCAGACAATCATGCTTGCGGGCTTAGTATATCAGAAGTAGAACACTTGATGGAAGAGTTGGTAGGTATTTACAAGACACTAAAAGACTTCCAACTCTTGCCATCATTTGCAGTCTGATATATTATGCGACCAAATGGTAGAGGATGACAGAAGAGGCGAAGAACTAATTGAGGCTACTCCAGTAGATGTTATTTCCGAAATACTGAGAAATAATCCTCAAATATCAGAATTAAACTTCTGGGCTTATCGTTATGTTCCGCTAAAATTTGACGAAAGTGGCAGAAATCCCTTTTGGTTAATTAGGGAGCAAGTTTTGTGTGATGGCGCCTTGGAAGAAATTGAACAGAGTCTGGGAGAAGGCGAGCAGTTGGCAATAAGCTCAAGGATTAAGTTGGTTTCAAACGAAGTTGCACATCTACCAATGATGGATTTTCAAACCCCCAAAGGCAAACTTGGTCTGCAATTAGTAAGGGAGAGATTTCAACATGCAGGCATAAGTAATGGCTGGATTTTGGAGACTGGAAAATCGTATCACTACTACGGTAATAATGTGTTAAACCAAGAGCAGTGGTTAGGTTTTATGGGTTTATGTTTATTAACCAGCGTTGTCCATACACGAGATAATATTGAGCAAGTCGCTGACCCGCGTTACATAGGACATTCTTTAAGACGAGGCTGTAATACTCTAAGAATTACTACGAGAGGAGACAAAGATTTTATCCCAAGAATAGTTGCAAGAATTTAAGGCCGCTTTATTTAATTATGTAATTATGGTAAATGCGGGACCGAGGGGACTTGAACCCCCGACCTCTTCCTTGACAGGGAAGCGCTCTAACCAACTGAGCTACGATCCCAAACAGCTTATTTTACTATATTTTTCGTTATTGAGAGGAAGCGGGGACGTGGGGAGTTCTGTGGGGGTTTATATCACTAATTGGATTTGCCATTATGTTACCTCCTCTGTTGAGTATTTCTGTCGCAGCTCTACCCATGCACTTGTCACAATCGGGTGAGTCACCTACTTTAAATCCCCTAAATCTACAGGTAGGACATATTACGGCAAATTCAGTTAAACGCAGTGTTAATTTTCCGGCCATAAATGCATTATATACCTTGCAACCAGATTTTGAATTCTTGAAATGCCAGGGCCCGCATGGAACAGGAATTTTTCTCTGTGTCGGTCATTTGGGCAAAGGTTTTGGTAAATCCATCCGGAATGAAAATGGGATCCCAACCAAAACCGTTGTCCCCTACCGGAGAATCGGTGATTAAACCCTTGATCACTCCCGTAAAAATATGTTCTTGCTGTTTCTCGTCTAGAAAGACCAGGGTGGTTTGGGCAACAGCTGTACGGTCTGATTTGGATTTCAAAAGCTCAATTAAACCTAAGTTACCTAAGGACTGGGAAAAATCGTTAATATATGGCCCCGGCAAACCATTTAGAGCCGTGAAAGTCAGAGAAACGTCCTCTACCAGAATTGGTTTGTGGAGCTTCTGGTAATAATCTCTGGCTTTTTGCACAGCAACTTTTTGGGGATCTAGAGATTGGATTTCGGCAATTTCTAAGCCAGCGCCTAGGACTTCAATTCCCAAAAGTGCTGCGGCTTCTTTGAGTTTTCCTGCATTGGT
>ERZ1292629.2324-Hain-H43-01um-R1-2324-length-16247-cov-10_pt1 | contig 16247 bp, 21 predicted proteins | sample MGYA00564399_ERZ1292629 | MGnify/ENA primary metagenome ERZ1292629 (study PRJEB36523, sample SAMEA6512636) | groundwater metagenome | collected 2019-01-08 | study: AquaDiva: Metagenomics assemblies of 32 groundwater samples
GAGAGAGTTACTACTAACTCCCTTTATTTTTTTATTTTTTTACTTACTCTCCCTTTGGGGAGAGACTTTTTATTTAATTTTCTTTTGTAGAAACGCTCTTTTTTAGTTTTTACTTCCGCGTTTTACGGGCCTTTAGGGCCCAGAAGGAGATGCATCTGATGACCCCTCGTTTAACTCTGTCGGACCTTGATCGGTTGGTTTAAACATTTCTGCGACCTTTTCCGCGACTTCTTCGCCCATCTTAAGGCTCAGTATCTTTGATACGCCTTCGTGCATGCTTACTCCATAGAGGATGTTTGCGTCCATGATGAGCGCGTCATTGTGCGTGATAGTAATATACTGACCTGAGCGCATATACTGTCGCAGGAGGGCTGACAGACGCTCCGAGTTTCGTTTATCGAGTGCAGCATCAATTTCGTCGAAGATATAGAAATGATAGGGCTTGTACTCTTGAATCGCAAAGAGGAGTGAAAGTGCAACAAGCGTCTTTTCCCCTCCAGACAGTGAGGCTACATCAAAATATTTGCCTTTACCCATACGAATCACAATGCTCACTCCGCCCGCAAACAAGTCTTCTTCATTTTCTATTTGAAGAAACGCTTGGCCTTTTGTTGAGAGTTTTGAAAAGTTGGTGCTGAACAGTTCATTAATCTGATTAAAGGTGCGCATAAAGGTGCGCTTTTTCTTATTGTCAATTTCCTCTATGATTTTGAGAATGTCTTCTTTTTCTTTTACGAGCGTATTTACTTTTTCCTGCACGCGGTCATACTCTTGCTTCATTTGATCATAAATGTCGAGTGCACGTAGATTTATGGAACCAATCGTGTGTAGTGTTGCCTGTGTTTTTTGCAGGCGCTCCTCGAGCACAGCCATAGACGCTTTAATGAGTTCGAGTCCGGCATATTCGGAAAGTTCCATCTGTACCGCTTCTCGCTCGGCATCTAATTTTGCATTTCCTATTTTAAGATAGTTCATCTGGTCTTCAATTTGTCTAACCTGTCCCTGCACTTCGTTTGCCTCAAAACTCTGATGTTGAATCGATTCTTGTAAAGCGTCTCGTTCTTCGAATAGTTTTCTAAAACGGACGGCAAGTGCTTCCTCTTCTTTTATTTTTACATCGAGCAATTTCGATTTTGACGTTATAGCTGCTGCGAAATTGTGTATCTCCGAGGTAATTTGTTCTATTTCACCTGTATCAAACTTTATTTTTTCTCGGAGTTTTTCCAGTTCGCGCTCTTTGAATATAAGCGTTTGGTCAATGTTTTCATCAGTGCGTGAGGAGATTTCTTCAATTTCATGCATTTTTGCCATATAACTCTCTTCTATGTGGCCGACGTCGAGCGATTTCTGCTGGAGCGCGTCGCGCCTCTCATTCAATTGTTTTAGTTCAATACCTAATGCTTTTTCTTGTTCGACGAGACGTTTGAGATACTCTTTTTTATCGAGAGTGATGTAATGGCGGGAAAGCTCACGTTCGTGGTCAGAAAGATTTTTTTCTGTTTCTCGTATCTCTGCAAGCACAAGCGTGTGTTCTTTCTGTATGTCTTTTATGCTCTGCAATTCCGTTTCACGTATTTTTGTCGCTCGTTCTATCGTTGCGTTGGTCTCTCCCGTAACGTGTGCAATATGCTCCTGCGTCATTTTACTTTGACAGAGCGGACAAATATCTATTTGTGCCACTTGCCCCTGAATCTTTCGAGCGGCACTTATTTCAGTTTCTCCTATGGAAACGAGCTTTGTGGCTTCAAGTTCCATTGTCGCAAGCTCGGAGATACGCGCTCTTTTTTGCTGAACTGCCTGTGTTAGATGCACGAGTGCTTTTTTACACGCTTCCGCGTCAGTGTAGGTAAGATTGTGTGTGTACTCCTCGAGTTGTTTAATCAGCGCGTCCGATTCCCCTGTAATTCGAGCACGTTGTGTTTCCTTGTCTCTAATCCTGTCTCTAAATGCGTTGAGTTCGGTTTTGAGTGAATAGGCGTGGCGGCGCTCTTCTTCGATACGGGCTAGTTCCTGCTTCTTTTGAGCGATTTCTGCCTGCTTTTTTGCAGCGAGCGGTGACTCTTTCTTAAGTTCCTTTATTTCCGTTTCATGCAGGGGAATTGCCCTCGTTATCTCGGCTATACGACGTTCAACTTCTGATTTACGATGCTCGAAGTTTTCTTTTCTCACGCGAAGACCCTCTAATTCGGCTTTCAGATTAGTGATGGTATTCTGAAGCGCCTCGCGTTCGACGCCTGTCGCGCTTTGAATATGCTTGTTGATCTGGCGTATGCGTTCGTTTAGCCCTTCTATTTCTTTTTGGAAAGATTCGACTTTTCCGCGTAGGGTATCCTTTTGAGCGGTCTTTTCCTCAAGAGATTTTTGTATAGATACGAGTTCATCTTCTTTTTCAGCAGCCCTACGACTTAATATGGAGGCCTTACACCGTTTTACCATAAGTTCGAGCTCTTTGAACTTGAGCGCTTGCTGGCGTTCATTTTCAAGATTTCTTAAGAAGGCGGTTCGCTCCCGTAAGACCGCGTTAATCTCCTTAAGTTTTTCATCTGTTTTTTCAAGCTCGTGCAACGATTTCTCTTTGCGTGCTTCGTAAATAGAAATTCCCGCGACTTCCTCGACGACCTTGCGGCGTTCTTCGGGGTGCATGCCTACGGCTGCTTGGATTTGACCCTGGAGAACGAGATTAAACCCGTGGGGGTCTATGCCTGCTTGCGCAAGCGTCTCTATAATGTCTGCACGCGTCTTTACCTCCCCATTTATCTTGTACACACTCAATCCGTTATTGCGCACAGTGCGCATAATGCCAACTTCATCCGCATTTATGCCGAACGCGCGGTCGCTGTTGTCGAACACCATTTCAACCACGGCTTCTCGCGCAGGTTTAACATATTTAGAACCCATGAAAAGAAGATTCTTTGCCTTTGCGGCACGAATTGACTTGGTGGACAAACGACCGAGTACAAAACAAAGCGCATCTGAAATATTAGATTTTCCAGAACCGTTGGGGCCAATAATCACATTGATTCCTTTATCAAAGAAGATTTCTGTCTTATTCGCGAACGATTTGAACCCATGCATCACCAGCTTCTTGATATATGCCATACTAAGCGGCTATCGAGGAGGAGTTATTTAAAATCTCTGATGCTGACAAGACGTCCGCCACAAAGATTAAATAGCGCTTAAAAAAGAGCTTGCTATGGGGTTAATAGAACGAAGTACAGTCGAATTCGAGCGTCCTCTCGCAGAAGGGGAACTTGTAGGACTTATGGGGCATTTACAGACAACGTTAGGTGTACGAGAGATAGGATATATCCTACGACGAGGCATGACCACTCCTCCCCGAGAACATGAAACCGATCTTCTCCTTTCCGCTACGCCTCCCGAGATGCATTCGCTCGAGATTTCTGGACTGATGTACGCATCTCTTGAGCAAATAAAAAAGGGAGCAAACCTGCTTCCCTTTGAGGGATACAGCAACATAGGTTGTGATGCGCGTACGGTTAGCGGCCTTCGATTTATTACGACTCCAGGGTATGATGAACCAGAATTACCTGCCGAAGAATTGAGAATTATGGATAAAACCCGAGAAGCAACGCACAGCTATATTTCCGGATTAGAATAATTTTGTTTGTTGTGCGCTTTTTTCGTGTGATGTGAGGCTATCGGGAAACATCTCTTTCCACGTTGCCCACGATTTACGGAAAATGCCTGTTGTTTCTAATTCCTTGCCGTTTTCTTTTAAAAAAGATTTTGTTAGGGGGTCTGCAGGATATCCTGAACCAAGTTCACCATAGCGTTTTTTCAATTGTGCAACTTCTTCCTCGCGACGCACTTTCGCGAGTATGGATGCCGCCGATACAACGGGGTGATTAAAATCAGCCTTATGTTCACACACGACGTCGAGATTTGCTTTTTTCTTAATGAAAGACAAAAGCTTTTCGCGCCACGCCACCGTGTTAATCGAGGGACAGTCTACAATAACTTTAATCTTCTCTGATGATGTATTGAGATGATTAATCACGTCCGCCATTTTGCGTGCTTCGAGGGTGTTAAGATTTTCTCCGGAAAAAATAGCTTCGTCGATTTCTGCAGGGGTTGCGAGCACCACATGGGACTTTTTTACTTCTTTATGAATGAGCTCGGCAATGCGCATGCGTTCGGGATGGGACAGTAATTTGGAGTCTTTTGCGCCGAGTTTTTTGAGGTCTTGTTCCTGTTCTTTTTCAATCAATACGCCTGCAAGTATCATGGGTCCAATAATCGGCCCTCGTCCTGCGTCATCTATGCCTATGAGCAACACGTGTTTCTGAGAAAAGCAATTATTATAAACACTTGGTAGGTGAAAAACCAGATGACATTTACAGAAATCGGAGACGACTGCTTGCAAGAAGTCAAGAATAATGGGATTATATCTTCAGAGGGGCTTGAACGAATGCTTGAGAACAACCTTCCACGCCCTGTCAATTACGAATTTTCAGAAGACGAACGGGGGTTTTGGGGAAAGATAATAGGGTCTGGGAAGGTGACGTTGCGTACCGATGGATATCTTATTTTAGGGCCCGGTAGCGTATATCGTTTTTCTCGACAACCGCGCGTTGAGCGCACGCCACTTCATAGGGAATTGATTCAAACACGCACCGCCGCCTCGCTTCCTCGACGGTTAGGACAAGCACTTAGAACACGAGCCGCTCGTATCGCTATGGGTGAAAGCGCGGTTTTAAATGTGTACCACGCGGAACAGAACGGCGCTTCTCTCGAAATTAGTACCGATAATGTAGGGGAAGGACTGTATGTTCTTTCCTTGAAAGAAAAAGATGAAATTATTGCACGACGCGGGGTGTGGTTTGGAATGGAGGAAGATGTTAGTATGCAACCTCATATACCTCTTTTCTCCGAAGTGCGTTGTGGTCTAGCGAGTGCTTTACTTCGTGCAGCTTATGGTCCGGGACCCATTCTTCAGAAATTTAAAGCGACTGGAAAACAGAGCAATGTCCTGTTTAATTTCGGAGGAAGTTGGGAAGAAACGACGCTTCATACGGGAGAACGATCAGACCATTTTGATCCGCGCCATCTCTATGCATGGGACTCCACGTTGCATACAAGACTCGTTCCGTATGGGCATTGCGCCGATATGTTCACACAACCTGATGAGATTAGATATTATTTAGAACTCGAAGGCCCAGGGAGATTCTGGCATTCAAACGGGGCGTACGCTGACGGATATGTAGGGCATTGGTTTACACCTGCTTCTTGGGCAAGCACGCTACTAGGATTGCCTGGCAAAGTTATCAACTTATTCCACAATCCGATAAAACCTCTTTAAGCGTTCGCAAGTTTAAGGAGCGCATTGCACGTTGAGACTGATTCAATTACGCCGTCGCCTTCGGTGAAATGGCCTTTGTTGTCTTCTACGATAATCTCTGACCCGAGTTTCGCTCGGAAGATGTCTTTGTTATCGAGCGGTACAAACGGGTCGTTGTCCGAGAAGATTGCAACTGAACGTGGGAGATTTTTCTTTATTTTTTCATAGTCAAATGACGTTTCGAGCCATGGTGCTGCGATGGCCTCTTCTTCGGGCGTTTCAAGCCCTTGCAAAGTAAACCATCCTGCGACAAAGACAGCACCACCACACGCACGTTTTTGTTTTTCAAGAAAACGGAGAATTGTCTGACAACCAATGCTGTGACCTACAAAAAACGTGTCTTTGTCGATAGTACCAACTTCGGCGACAAGATGCGCAACCCACTCAGAAATAGTAGGCTCGTTCGTGTGGGGCATGGTAAGCACGTGTACCTCGAGCCCACGCAGTTCAAGATGATGTGCTATCGACGCAATCATGCGTTCTTGTGGTGAACCGCCCCAGCCGTGTATGATGAAGACACGTTTCATGAGAGTAGCGGGGGTGGGATTTGAACCGCACGACCTCCGGGTTATGGGCCCGACGAGCACTCCAGGCTGCTCTACCCCGCTATGTATAATGTCATCACGTGAGGCTTTTAAACATTCCTTCGACAGGTTTTTAAAGAAGTGGCGTCTGACGTGCAAATGAGTTTTGCGTTTAGTATCTCGTGGGTTTCAGTATTGCTTGCGGCGGTTGCGAGCTTTGTTGTGGGGTGGGCATGGTTTTCTCAGCGTCTTTTTGGAGCTACCTGGCTGCGTGAAATGGGCATGACGAAGGCTACGACTGAGCGTGCAAAAAAGAAAAGCATGCTGGTTACCATGATTGCAGGATTTGTCGCACAAGTCGTTATGGCAGCTGTGCTCGCTATGATTATTTCTGCTACGGGAAGCGTAGGAATAAAAGAAGGTGTTGTGAGTGCGTTCTGGATGTGGCTTGGTTTTGTGGCGACTATATCCTTCGGTTCAATCCTTTGGGAACATAAATCGATAACGTTCTTTTTGATTAACGTCACGTATTGGCTTGTTGCGCTTATACTTCAGGGCGCGATTATTGGCTATTGGATGTAAAGGTATTTTAATCCTGTTTCTTTCGAGGAGTTATGACAACGATTCTTGTGTATGGAGATAGTACGGTTCAGGGTTTTTGGGATACAGAAGGAGGATGGGTGCAAAGGTTAAGAAGTTATTTAGATACTACATTCCTGAAAGACCCCGACAGATATTATCCTCTTTTTAATTTGGGAGTTAGTGGTGATACCTCACAAGATCTATTGGAAAGATTCCAATCTGAAACGAAAAATAGGTTGAATGAAGCGCAGAATAAAAGTGAGGTAATCATACTGGTATCGGTTGGAACTAATGACTCTATGATCATTAATACAAGTAAGAAAAACCAGATTGAAATTGGCGCGTTTGCAAATAATCTAAAAGAGTTGATTAGATTAGCTAAAACGTATTCAAATACGGTGATCTTTGTGGGCGATATGCCTGTTGATGAGGATAGAGTTGATCCAATTCCGTGGCACGATAGTGCCTCTTATAGGAATGAGTTTGTCAAAGCGTATCAAGACGTGGCTGAAGAAGTATGCAAAAAACATAAGATTATGTTTATTGATCTTTATTCCAGATTCATAAATACCGATTATAAAGATTTTCTAGAAGACGGATGCCATCCAAATAATAAGGGTCATAAAATGATATTTGAAACTGTGCATACTGAACTTAAAAAGAAAGGTATTCTTCCATGAGCGGACCAGGTGAGGGCAAAATAAAAATTGGCACGGCTGACGTGTATATTCATCTCAAAGGCAAGTCGCGTGCACAGATTACGCATATTGATGTGGAACTTGATGCACTGAACGAGATTATCAAGCCTGGTGAAAGCACCTATGTTGGAGGTAAAGAAGGTGGTGTGTTCCTCGGATTGAAAAAAGAAATGATAATTCGTGCTGAAAAGAAGGCGAAACGATGAATGCGCTTAATTTTTGGCAGATTGTTTCACACTTCGGCGATGCGCAGTATTGGATTGGACTAGCAATTGTGGCGATTTGTATTTATCCCGTGTTGTCTCGCCAGAGTCGACACCGCACGGCGTGGATTATTTTTGCCTTGTTACCTGCTATGTTACTTTCTTATGAAATTGTTGCCGTTCTTAAAGAAGTCGTTGCCCTTCCTCGACCGTGTCTTGGCGTGATTCCTTGTCCTTCCGATTACTCTTTCCCCAGTGGGCATGCGGCGGTCGCTTTCGCGTTTGCGCTTGTTACCAGTTGTATGATGCGCAAACGATGGCTTTCCGTGCTCGTATTTTTTCTAGCGGTGATGATTGCTCTCTCTCGTGTGGCGCTCGACTATCACTTTATGTACGATGCTGTTGCAGGGGCCTTTATCGGGCTTGGCATCGGATTCTTTTTCTATTGGAGCTATCGACCTATTCATGGTTATCTTGAAAAAAAGAGGCTGGTTCCGTAGAGATTTTCAACTGAGCCATAAGAAACATAAGCCTTAAAAGCTTCTAATCATGAGGCTCATTATGCGGATGTTGGGCAGTGGTAGCCCGCGGGATTGCTAATCCCGTTTCCTTTACCGGATATGCAGGTTCGATTCCTGCCATCCGCGCTTTATAGTTCCAGAACACTATAACTTATACTCCTATAATAAAACATATAAAGCTCGACGGCAATTAAATCCGTGGAAAATTGTAATGTCTGCAATAGTATTATACACGAAATTACACTTTTCAATGGTGAGACGCGTTATCTTTGTTCCATAAATTGTGCAAACACTTTAGAAATCATCGAAGCATTTCGTGGAAACGTGCAGGCACTTATAGACAAGTATCAATATACATGCAAAAGGGATTTGATTATGTTTCTTCATCCCCAAATACCAAAGAAAAAAATTGACGCACTTATTGGCGAAGTGCTAAGAAGAGGCTACTTCTGGAGAGATAGACATGGCTTTATTTATCAGAAGAACAAAACCATATTTCTAGGCATTAAACGATAATTTTCGGGAACGGAAGAACCCGTGCCATCCACGTTTGATGCCTGGTCCGGGCGTCTCACACTCCTGTCACACCTAACTCCCCTTGTCGGATTCTAGGTTTTATAGGTATTAACTTTTTGAACATAAAGTTGGTGTATAGAAAAGTAAACAATTGAATGCGTAGTAGCAGTTCGTAGAACTGCTATCCTTCTTTAGCTTTTATATTTTCAGGTAATAGAAACGCTTAAATAGGTAGTTACCTATTAGGTAACTATGTATAATGAGATACCAAACTATGGATTAAGAGCTTATGCTTTGTTTTTCTCAAAGCATGGCTTGAATGAAGAATTCACCCAGTCGGACTTAGATTGGATAGTTGGACAAAGTATGAAGAAGAAAATCTTTTCTTTATTAGTTAATAATGGATGGATTAAGAAAATCTCTACTAATTCTTACAAGTGTGTAAACCCTGAAATGATCTTAAAAAGATTGTTAGAGTTTAAAGTCTCTCAAATTATGAAAGAAGCTAAGAAACCCTATGCTTTTACTGGCTTATCAGCTATTGAAATTTGGTCTGATTACTCTTACATCCAAAGAGGAAGAGAGAAATCTCCTTATTATGTCAAAATTTTAAAGAAAGATTTGAGATACTGGAAGTCTTTCTTTAATTCCTATAGAGTTCCTAATTATGTTAAAGCAGGTTCAACCATAGGGGAATTTGTTATTTTAATTCCAGTTGATAAATTACATTCTACTGAAAAGGATGAAATGTATGTAGATACTTTAAAAGAAACTGAAAAAACAGCAAAAGCGAATAGTTTTTATGCCTATCCTTACAATTATATGAAGGAAAAATATGGAACAATTACAGCTTAGAGAAAAAGAGATCTTTGAAACCTTAAAGAAGATTAAGAAAGCCAACTTTGTAGTTATTGGTGGATATGCTGTTAATGCTTATACCTTACCTAGATTCTCAGTAGATTGTGATATTGTAATAAAAGACAGAAAAGAACTTGAGAAGATCGAAGAGTCTCTTCTTGAATTAGGATATCGAAAAGAGAAGAATTATTCTGATGAAGTTCCGTATGATGGTAAATTTGAAAGATTTGAGAAGGAATTAGGAAAAAACTTCAAGGTAAGTATGGACATTCTTATAGGAGAAGTTCTTGATAGAGACACGAAAGCTAAATTTTATGCTGATTGGGTTTTTAATAATTCTAGCTTAAGAAATCTACAAGGTAAAACGATCAGTGAACAGCTTAAACTGAAAATTGTTAATGCTGATGCTCTATTTACTATGAAATTGATTAGTTGTAGACAAACAGACATTAGAGATATATTTCTTCTAATTAATTCAGTAAAAGATAAGAAATGGATAAAGAAAGAAGTTTCAGAGAGGTACGATTTGAAAGATAGACTATCTACAGCGCTAAATAAAATCAACTCTAAGCAGTTTAAGGATGAATTACAAGGAGTTTTTGGTATGGTTGATGATAAGATATTTGAAAGAAATAAGAAACTTATATCGGAGCTAGAAAAATGAAAAAACTCTATACTAAGATCGATAAGAAATTAATGAGAACTAAAAGAAGAACCTATGGTTTGTATAACAATATTTTAGCAGGAATAATTACTGGAGCAATTTTAGGATCTTTCATACCTAATTATTTCAATGCTCCTCAAACTTGGTTAATAAATAGCATCTGGATATTAATTTTTCTTTTAATAGGATATAAAGGCGGCAAATGGGCTCTAGGAATAGTAACTAAAGATAACTCTGAACTGCCAAACTATAGGTCTAACTTCTTAGCCGGACTTTTTGCTTCGCTATATACTTCTATTATGATTTTAGTAAGTTTAAAGATGAGAATGTTTGTTTTAGTGCCTACTTTTGTAGTTCTTCTAATAGCAACCTTGATTTTTTGGTCTAAAATAAGGAAAAAGTAGCGATTTTTCCTCCCAGCGTGGGACAGAAGTGTCTCCCGCGTGGTCCGGGCGTTCCATCATATTGACTAATTTTATGGGTGCCAATTTCTATCACAATAATTCATTTAAATGACGCAAGTTGACCTTTTCTCATATGAGTAGACATCTTGGACATATTATTTTTCCAGAAGCGCTTGAAAAATTGCGAGACTTAGGTATAGTCTCAAAAATTGAGTGTGCAAAAGGGGAAGATATTATCTGGGGATTAGATGGAGCTGTTTACGAGGAGGACGTTATTGCAGCAGGAAAACGCCTGGTAGAAGGAAAGTATTACGCTTTCTTACCTGAAGAAGAGAGAAAACGCTTCTTTGACGCTTCACGAGAGTTGTTTAAGGATAGAGCAAGAGGTTCCTGGAAAATTGACCGAAGCGGAGTGGAAGAAAACGAGGAAGTTTGTCTTGAGGATATATTATTGTTGATTGGAGATTCAGCATCACAAATACTTCCTCCTGAACAGTTCGCCGATTATAGAGATAAAGGATTTGATTTTTTCTCTGCGTGGGTTGGGTGTGTGGGGGCATTTATTGAAAATACAGGAAGAGCCCAAATAAAAGATAGAAGAAATTACACATGGAAAAGTTCTCTGCCCAATGGAAGAATTATAGAAAATTCTATTGGTGGAAGTATGCATGGAGACCTTCGTATAAAGCAGACAGAACTTACACCTTATCCGACTCTTGATCCTTTTGGAAACTCAGTACCTTATCGCCCCATAACGCGAGAAGATCATAAGTTTATGTCTCCCTATCATTCAACCGAAACCTCGCTGCTTATTGCAGTTTTAGATTATATAGATCAGAGAAAGGTAAATTCTGAAATAGCCAAGGATAAGGCGCAAAAGATAATTGCAGAAACGCGAACCGGTAACGCTAGAAGAGGCAATTGGGCTGAATCGTTTAACGCTGCTACTGATCATATGCCTCTTTATTTTGTAGGTTATGGACAACCTTTAGCAGAATTTACTCTGGAAGGTAAACTTACGCATCCTAGCGGTCACAGTTTGGTAGTTGAAGGTGGTGAGGGAGCGTATATTGCTTGCATTACTCCAAAAGGCAACTTGGGATTCTATTATAGAGGCGCTAAAACAAAAGAAAGACCAGAAATAAAAGTTGAATTTCAAGCTTCTGAGATAGATCATGTAATTAAAGGGTTAGTTCATCAAGCAATGAATGGTCTTGGAAGAACCAATCCAGGAACTCTAGTCAATGCTTTAACTTATCGTTTCTCTGATAACTTTTTAGAAGAAAAACATTAAATAGATACCCTTCTGTGTACTGCTGAGCAACCTCTAAAAACACACCCGTAAGTTAGTCAATTCGGTATGAACGTTGGTCCGGGCGTATAATCATCTTTCCGATCGTTTAAAAAGACGAACGCTATTCTTTGACATGAATCCCTTACTAAAACGGGCACTTATTGATTCTGTGGGAACGGCAGCCTATATCGCCCTAATAGTAACATTTATTTTTTCTCTGCAGGTTTTTCAAGGGTCAAAGGAGACTATACTTATCCCCATGGCTATGCTTTTGTTGTTTGTTTGCTCTGCTGCCATCACAGGGTTTTTGGTGTTTGGGAAGCCGGCCATGTTATATGTTGATGGAAAAAAGAAAGAGGCTATTTCTCTGCTTGGGCATACGATTGGGATGCTTGTCCTCATAACGCTTGTATTTTTTATTTCCTTATTGGTCTACGCTAGTTTTTTTGGTTAAACGCCATAATTTAAGAACATTTTAAATAAAAGAAACGATAACGGATAAGATGAAAAAGCAAAGATTGCATGCCCTGCCTGCAGACGTGCGAAATGCACTTGCAACTAACTCAAAGGCGCGAACAACGTGGGAAGATACGACTCCGCTCGCGCGTAATGAGTGGATATGTTGGATTACGTCAGGCAAGAAGACTGAGACGCGGGATATTCGAATCAAAAAGGCGCTCTCGAAACTAAGCGACGGAATGCGTCGGCCTTGCTGTTGGGCTGGGTGTCCTCATCGGTGAGCGGCTTCTTGAACAGAGAAACCTTATTACAAATACTTAAATAAGTTAACGTGCTCGCGAGAAGATGAACATAGGCATACTGGGATCAGGAATCGTAGGACAAACACTCGCGGCAGGCTTTATCAAACACGGATATTCGGTGATGATAGGAACGCGCGAGAACGGTAGGCTTGACGAGTGGAAATCAAAAAACGAAAAAGTGCGGGTGGGCACGTTTGCGGAGACGGCTAATTTTGGAGAGATTATTGTTCTTGCAATTAAGGGGCGTTTTGCTGAAAGCGCTCTTAGATTAGCTGGAAAAGAAAATATAGGGGGTAAAATAATTATTGATACTACTAATCCTATTGCGGATGCTCCTCCGACAAACGGCGTGCTCACGTTCTTTACTAGTTTAGACAAATCGTTGATGGAGACGTTGCAGACTTCTTTTCCAGAAGCGCGGTTTGTTAAGGCGTTTAGCTGTATCGGAGCAGCATGCATGGTCAATCCCTCTTTTCCCCAAAGACCGAGTATGTTTATCTGCGGGAATGACGAACACGCAAAAAAAGAAGTTTCCACCATCTTGGCATTATTTGGATTTGAGGTTGAAGATCTAGGAAAGGTGGAAGCAGCACGGGCCGTTGAGCCTTTGTGTATGCTCTGGTGTATTCCCGGATTCTTGAAGAATGATTGGTATCATGGTTTGAGAATGATGCGGAAATAAAGCTAAACGAACCGAAGGGCTTTTTTCACGCGAGACTCTCGGGCACAATTCTTTTATACTCGGGGAAGTTTGTTATTGTATGCGATTGCAAGGAAGGGTAGCACTTATTACTGGCGCAAGTAGAGGTATTGGCAGGGCTACCGCGCTACGGCTTGCGCAAGAAGGATGTGATGTTGCGATTAATTATATACAAGACGAAAAAGCCGCGCAGTCCGTTGTTGAGGAGATAACGAAACTAGGGCGAAGAGCGGTTGCAATTAAAGCCGATGTTGGTAAGGAAGATCAAATAAAGCAGATGATACGGGACGTTGTTCGCACGTTTGGCAAGATAGATATTCTAGTGAATAATGCAGGAATTGTATGGGATGTTCCTCTTTGGGAGAAAACTGCGGAACAACTTCAGCGAACTATTGATGTCAATTTCAAAGGCGTTTTCTTTTGCTCTAAATATGCGGCGCTTGAAATGAGAAAAGCAAAATCGGGGGTGATTATTAATATTTCTTCGACTAACGCACTAGATACTTTAAGCCCTGATTCAACTGATTATGATGCCACTAAAGCAGCCGTGATTAGTATGACAAAGAACTTTGCGGAAGAACTCGCTCCGCACATACGAGTTAACTGCATAGCTCCGGGTTGGGTTGATACTGATATCAACAAAGAGTTACCAAAAGAATATCTTAAAGAGGAAGCAAAACGAATACTTATGGGGCGTTTTGGAAAACCTGAAGAAATCGCCTCCGCTGTTGCTTTTTTGGCTTCGGATGAAGCGAAATTTATCACACGCACCGTATTGGTTGTTGATGGCGGATATATATGAAAAAGATTTTGTTGCTTGCACTCGGAATTGGGTTTGTTGTTATTGTGGGTGCATTGATTTTTTTTAGTTTGGGTCGGGAAGAGGTTGTACCTACAGACCAGCCCGTAACGGTTGTTCAATCCTCTGTCGGGAGCACCGAGCTTGTGGTATGGGAACCTATCAATGGTGCGTGGAAACCGACGAGCACTCCTCCTGCGTGCCCCGAGCCATTACAGTTTCAGATGCCTGTGGATGTTGATGTGGTAACGTCTGTTCTCTATCCTGGACAATTCAGACCCGACTACAAACCCCATGGAGGATTCAGATTTGACCATTCAGAGTCAGGCGAAATTCCTGTGTACGCTCCGTTTGAAGGATATGTACTCAAGGGGGGACGTTATTTTGCGAGTGGAGAAATACAATATGTCTTCTTCATTATGCATCCGTGCGGAATCATGTACCGATTGGGGCACTTAAAAGAATTATCTCCCAAGCTTTTGGCCCTGGCTGAAACACTTCCTGAACCAAAAGAGCTGGATTCGCGCGATTATATCGTCGAGCATATTCCTATTAAACAAGGAGAGTTGCTGGCGACAGAAGTAGGCGTGACCGGCAATTATTTCTTTGATTGGGGCGTATACGACTTGAGGAAGAAGAATAAAGCTTCTGAAGATCCGGCGTGGCTTGCTGAACATTCAAATGACCAAGCACCCTATGCAATTTGCTGGCTCGATTTTCTCTCTCCCGAGGCGTCCGCACGAGTAAAAGCACTACCGGGCGCGGATGGAACAAGTGGTACAGAAAGCGATTATTGTGATTAATTATATGCAAGCACGATGGTTGCTCAAAGCGTTAAAACGTGTACATGACTCCCGATAGACCTTTAAACTTCGCTTGTTTGTACGAGTTATGAAACAGAACGTGTATTCATGGAAAACGCTTGTTGTTTGTTTGCTTATCGTATTTGGAATAGGACTAGGCGGCGGATTGCTCGCAAACGGAAAGACCGACGGTTCGTGGTACGAATCAGTTAAACCGAGTATCACTCCGCCCGGATGGGTGTTTCCGATTGTATGGAATATTCTCTTTGTACTTATTGCGATATCGTTATGGGTGGCGTGGACAAACGCTAAGCCGAAACAACGAACCACTCTCGCACTGTGGTTTGGAACAAATTTGCTATTGAACGCGTTATGGAGTTTCTTGTACTTTGGCATGCATCGGCCTGATTTTGCATTAATGGACTTGGTGTTACTTTGGATAACTATCACCGGAATGATGTTCGTTTCGGGCAAGATAGACAAACGTGCAAGGTGGCTCCTTGTTCCTTATTTTGTATGGGTAAGCTTTGCAGGCGTGCTCAACTACCTCAGTATCGTTTAAGGGGCCATACATACCTTTATAATGGCACTTCTGTCTGACTAACTATGGGAGATTTTAGACGAGATAATCGAGAAGGTCGCAGATTCGGTGGTCGACCAAGCAGTTTTGAGAGTAGAAGCAGATTCAATCGCGATCGAAATGCGGATAGAGGACGACCGCAGATGCATGATGCAGAATGTAGTAAGTGTGGAAAGCATTGTCAAGTTCCTTTTCGACCAACAGGTACAAAACCTGTCTTTTGCAGTGAATGCTTTAGGCCTGAAGGCGACGCGCGCCCATCATTTAGACCGCGAACTTCCGAAAGAACGGGGCCGCAATCGAACGTATCGCTTGACCAGCTCAAACAGATTAATGCAAAACTGGATAAAATACTCCTTACCCTCGCAGACTTGGAAATGGTCGGTGATAACGAATCCGAAGACGTTCTTGAAAGCGATGATACAGAATCAGAAAACTCCGTTGAGTCTGACGCGTCAGATGACTCCGAGGATTCTGACGAATCTGCAAACTAAAGATAGTTTTATGTAGGTCTTTTTCTTTTTTTAGAAATGAAGCGTATTGAAGCTAACACGCGGGATGCATGGAGACGATGGCTCTCTGATAATCATCTGAAAGAGACACGCGTTGAACTCCTTGTATACAAGAAACATACCGGCAAACCTTCCCTTTCTCATCAGGAAGCAATGCACGATGCTATTTGCTTTGGATGGATTGACACTACTCTTAAGCGTGTTGATGGGGACACCTATGTTCGGCGATTCGCTCGGCGAACGAATAAAAGCAAATGGAGTGATAATACGTTGCGTTATGCTAAACAATTACTCGCCGAAGGCAAGATGACTCCTGAAGGTATCCGACGATACAAGGAAGGGCTTTCGAAACCAACGCATGACCATGGAATCCCCAAAGACCCTCAGATTCCCTCCTCGTTGAAGCGGGCGTTGGAACAAGAAGGACTTCTAAAACAATTTCAGGCATTTTCACCTTCTGTAAGGCGAA
>ERZ1292629.2327-Hain-H43-01um-R1-2327-length-16239-cov-12_pt1 | contig 16239 bp, 19 predicted proteins | sample MGYA00564399_ERZ1292629 | MGnify/ENA primary metagenome ERZ1292629 (study PRJEB36523, sample SAMEA6512636) | groundwater metagenome | collected 2019-01-08 | study: AquaDiva: Metagenomics assemblies of 32 groundwater samples
CGGTGCATGGCGTGGTGCGCGGCGCGGTGGGCGACGCGGTGGACGGCGCGGTGCACGACGCGGTGCGCAGCGCGGTGGATGCCACGGTGGGCGTCGCGGTGGGCGCTGCGGTGCGCAGCGCGGTGGGCGGCGCGGTGGGCGCTGCGGTGCGCGTCGCGATGAACGACGCGATGAACGACGCGGTGCGCGTCGCGATGAACGACGCGGTGCGCGGCGCGGTGCGCGACGCGGTGCGCGACGCGATGCGCGCCGCGGTGGCCGACGCGGTGTGCGACGCGGTGCGCGACGCGGTGGACGACGCGGTGCGCGGCGCGGTGCGCGACGCGGTGGACGGCGCGGTGCGCGGCGCGGTGGGCGACGCGGTGGGTCGTCAATTGGCCGATTACCTCGGTGGCCAATTTTCGGTTGGGGGCTGGTATTGGGGATCGCCGGCGCTGGTGAGTTATTTCCGCGAGGTGTGCGGCCTGGAACTGTCTTCCGAGATCGAGCAGCGCGCCGCCGATTACGAAGCCACGGTCAAGTCGGCGTGCTGGTGGTGGCCACATCGGCAATTCGTGATGGTGAGCGAACGGCCCCACACGATCGCCCGTGACGCACGGGGTCGGCTCCATTCGGGCACGGGCCCCGCCTGTGGATGGGATGGGTGGGGCGTATACGCGGTCCATGGCGTGAGAGTCCCCAGCTACGTGATCACAGATCCTTCTGAGAATACCGTGTCGAAGATCGATGGCGAGGACAACGTCGAGGTCAGGCGCGTGATGATCGACCGCTACGGTCCAGGGCGATACCTACAAGACTCCGGAGCCGTCGAAGTGGACCGTGGGGACCGCGGTGTTCTCTACTCGAAGGACATTAGTGGCGATGAGCCGATCGTGGTGGTCCGGGTACGGAACTCGACACCCGAGCCGGATGGATCAGTCAAGGACTACTGGCTCAGGGTTCCGCCGACGGTCAAGACGGCGGCCGAGGCGGTGGCGTGGACATTCGGAATGGAGATGCAGCAATACAGGCCGGAGAAAGAAACGTGAAGCCTCGCTCACCCCCGAAGCGCGGATCGGGCGTCGCTCGCAAAAACGGTACGGCCCTGTATCTGCACCCAGAGGTTGTGCGTGCCGTGGACGAGATCGCCGTGCAGATCGAACACGAGACTGGCATGCGGCCCAGCCGGACGGAAATAGCCAACGCGCTGGTGTTACGTGGCGGCGAGGCGTGGAAGAAGAATCGTCACGCCACCTTCGCGCCCTGACCGCTCTCGTAGGCTTGCTGTGCGTCGAACAGGGGCGACGTTCGAGTCACCCCAGCTTGCCCCAGGGCCGCACGGCACTCCTCGTCGATCTGATCGCGTAGCTTGATCAACTCTTCGGGCTCCAGTCCATTGTCGCCCGGGCCGAACCCCAGCGTCCTCACGCCCGTCCGGTACTCGCCCGGCAAAGTCTTGTACGCCCAGCTCTCGCGGTCGAAGTCCGGGAGCGGCGCCTCGATCGGCATGTCCTCCATGTCCTTGGTGGGCAGTTCGGCGCGACCCTCACCTGGGAACAGGCCATTGAAGATCGGGCTCCCCGGGTACGGGGCGAAGACGGTCAGGTCGAAGGTGTCGGGTCTCGCGTCGAGGATCCAGTCGCGCGTCTTGAGTACGTCCTCGCGCGACTCTCCCGGGCTGCCGACCATGCAAAATGCCTTGATCCGCAGGCCGTGCCGGTGAGCGACCTCCACGCACCGCCGGTTGATCCCGTAGCTCGTCTGCTTGACGATCCACTTGGAGAGGATCCTGTCACTGCCGCTCTCGACGCCGGTGCAGACCTCGATGCAGCCCGCCTCGGCCATCATCGCCGCCTGGTCGTCGTTGAATAGGTTGGATTTCACGAACGCCCGCCAGCTCCAGGGCGAGTTGAGGTCCACAAGCGCGCTGCAGAACTTGCCAAGCCACTTCTGGTTGATGTTCTGCTCATCGTCCAGGAAGACGAAGTCCTTGAAGCCATACTTGACATCGCACTCCTCCATCTCGGCGACGACGTGCTCGATCGGCCGCTCGCGGTAGCGTCGGTAGAACTCGACCTCGCGCCCCCCGCAGAATCGACAGCCATACGGGCAGCCCATCGTCGCGATGAGCAGCGTCGCAGGGCGTTTCTTGTCACCTATGAGGAAATACTTGTAACTTTTGATGTCAACCAAGTCCCGTGCAGGAAGCGGCCACTTCTCGGTCGAGGTCATGGGGCCCTTGATCACGCCCTTGAGAGAAAGCACGCCTGCCCTCGTGGGCACCTGCTCGATGTGCTCTCGGGCGCCCTCCTCCAGCGCCTTGTGGACTCCACTAAACCCGTCGTCCATCACGACCACGTCGAAGCCCTTGCCCACGCAGCCCTGCGGCCCCATTGAGGCGTGGGCGCCCCCCAGGACCGTGAGGATCGATGGATCGACCGCCTTCACGGCCCCTGCGATCTGGCGCGTGAACGGCCAATGGGCCGAGGTCCCACCGACTCCGACGACGTCGGGCCGCCGCGCGGCGACGACCCGCCCCACCTCCTCCCGCCAGTCTCTCCGCCCTTCGAGATCCAACACCTCGACGTCGTGCCCGGCGGCGCGCAGGCTGGCCCCGACCCACAGGGGGCCGAGGCTCGCCATCACCTTCGCGTCCGCGAGGAACGGGGAGGGTGGGATGACGAGGAGGATCCGCATGGGGGCTCGGGCTTGGCGAGCCGGGGTGCGGAAGCCCCGGCCCAACCCGGGCCTTCAGCGAATCGAGCTGTGAGCGAACAGAAGCAGGTGTTCGCCGTTTTGCCCGACCGTGTTCTCGTTCCGCCAGATCACGGCTGTGTTGAGCCGGCTGACGAGGTTCGGGTGCGCCGCAGCAGCTGTCATCCCCGTGTAGCCAGCGAAGTCCGGCCGCGACGGGAGCGAGTGCGCGAAGCAAGTGTTGCCGACGCCGGGGGACAGGCAAGCAGACCCTGCGTCGATGTACGTGCCGAGGATGGCCAAGGATCAGCCCTCCTACCGGATCAGCGAGTGGCAGAACATGAGGAGGGCCTCGCCGTTCGTATCCACGTTGTTGCCTTCACGCCAGATGACGGCCGTGTTCAGGCGGCTCGTCAGCGTGACCGGCGAGGTGACGGCCGTGATGACTTGGTACGCGGCGAAGTCCGGCCTGGACGGGAGCGAGTGCGCGAAGCACACGTTCCCGTTGGTCTTGGCCAGGCACGCCGCGCCTGCGTCGATGTACACCCCGAGTAGGGCCATGTTCCGTCTCCGAGCTGTCGAGGTGCCCGAGGGCACCCCTTGGGTTCCAACCGGAAGAGGCCCCGGTTGGCCGACCCGCCGCGGAGCGGAACTAAGGTAACGATACCGAAGGAGTAGGGAAGAGCAAGGATTCGGGGCGAGGACTTGCTAGCGTGCTAGCCGTCTGGTAGAAGGGGGCAGGACAATGGGCCAGCCCAAGAAAGGTCACGTCGCCGTGCTCGTCTACCTTCCCCGGCCCATCGTGAAGGAGATCAAGAAAGAGGCGATCGACCGCGACATGACGTTGGGAGAACTGGTGCTCGAAGCCTTCGTGACGCGGCTGCGGATGGTCGACAAGGGGGAGGCGCCGAGATGATCGCCAAGATGCACGTGGACGAAGGGGAGGCGACTTCGTGAGCCCGCTCCACGTTCTCTTCTACGGTGGGATGGGCACCTGGTGGGGTGAGTACCCCTTGAACGTGCTGAAGCTGGACAAGGGACCCACGGTGGCCGGCGGCGAGGCGGCATTCCTGCAAACCGCCTTCGGTCTCGCGCGGAGGGGCCACGAGGTCGTCGCCTGCCACCCGGGTCAGGCGGGCACGTACCGGGGAGTGACCTTCCGTCCGCGTCGTGACTTCACGCCCGTCCTCCTCGACGGCTTCGAGCCCGACGCCGTGGTCTCGTGGTCGTACATGCGCGCCCTACGTTCACCTGCCATCCCGCCTGCGTGCGCCCGGTTGTTCGCGCAGCAGCTCAACGACCTCTGGCAGGGTGTCGAAGGTGCCGACTCGTTCGTGTCGCCCAGCGCGAGCCACGCGGGTTTCTTGAAAGATGTCGCGAAGTCGTGTGGCCTCATCCTGCCCTCCATTCACACGGCCTGCTCCGGTGTGACGTGCTCGTACCCGAACGCCGCCACGTGGCCCCGGGAACCGATCGTTGGGTACTGGTCGTCGCCCGACCGCGGCCTCACCCACATCTTGAAGGTCTGGCCCGCCGTTCACCGTGCTGTCCAGGATGCCCGCCTGCACGTCTTCTACGAGATCGACCGTTGGGCGCAGGTGTGCGACGAGGCGAGCCAGTCGGGCGGGCACGCGGGGTGGTTCAACGCTCAGCCGACGCTGATCCGCCGCCTGCTTGAGAAATGCAGCGGACTCGGTGTGCGTGTCTTCGGGGCCATGGCGCGCAGAGCTCTCGCCCGGGAGCAGGAGAGGTGCCGGATCTTCTGCTACCCACTCGACAACGGGGGGCCGTACGTTGAGGGCTTCGGTTGCGCTTTGCTCGAAGGTCTCGCCGCCGGCTGCTACCCGATCGTCCACCTGCGCGACGCTCTGCCCTCGGTGTACGAAGGGGCCAAGGGCGACTGGATCAATGGTGAAGACGAGCTGCGCGAGTCGCTGATCAAGCGGCTATCCCGCGCGCCTGCATCTGACTTCAAGGGTGTCAACTTCGAGGTCGCGGACAAGTACACTTGGACCCGGGCGGCGGAGGAGATGGAGCAGGCGATCGTGAAGACACTTGAAGTGAGAAGAGGAGATTGATCCAGTGTTTGGGCTGCTCCACATCCCAGACGCCGTGACTGTTGTCGCCAACTTCACCGGTTGGCACGCGGTCCTCGCACTCTTCATGTCTGACAAGCGGATCGCCAAGATGTACTACGACCTCGCGTTGAAGCCCATGTACGCGAACCGTTCATGGCCCGAGAAGCCCCTGCTCCTCTGGCTCCCGAGCGGGCGCCTCTGGCGCGTCTACGATGACGGCACGGTGGAGAAGTTCGACCGCTCGATGATAGGGCCGAAGTCCTTGGGGGCGTAGAGGTACCGACGTGAGCAACCCATTCGTTTCGGTGTGCGTCCTGACTGGAGACGAGGCGCTCTTACCTGCGCTCCCCGGGCAGCCCGATGCCGGGGTACCGATCCTGCAACGGCTACTCACCTCGATCGCCGGACGTGACCTTGTAGATGAAATCGTCCTGAGCTGGAACGGGACGAAGCGTGACGTGCTCGACACTGTCGTTGCTGGATTCAAGGATGCCTTTACGATCAAAGTCGTTACCCGTCCCTGGGACGGTGACTTCGCTGCCGCGCGCAACCACTCCTTTGAAGCGGCGAGCGGCGAGTGGATCGGCTACTTGGACGCAGACGACGTGATCCCGCTCCCCCTCCACCCCGCCGTGGCCGCTTCACTCAAGGCAGCAGGCGTTGAAGCGCCAAAGGACGGTGGAACGAAGCCGTCCAACCCTCAGTCCTTCAAGGACTACCTACGCGCCCTCCCGGGCCGCTGGAACTGTGTCCATCTCCCCTACCACTACCTGAACGACGTGGACGGCCTGCCGATCCAGCGCGTCCCCTGGCATGGCCGGTTCTGGCGCTGGCACACGGGCTGGGCGTGGCGGAGGGCCGTCCATGAGGACGCGATCCCGATCGGCGGCAACGTCGCCAAGCCTTGCTTCAACGCCGCGCTCCCGGTCCTGCACTACCCGGCGGTGAGCACGTCCGACCGGACGAAGCGCAACATCGAAATCATGCAGAAGATGAAGGAGGCGGCGGGCAAGGAGTACGAGCGGGACTTCCTGCTCCTGTACGGGCTGGGCTCGGCCCTCGCGGACCAGGGCGATTCGGCGTGTGTCCCTTACCTACAGGCCGCCGTCGAGCAATCCCCGACGCACGCCGACCGTTTTCAAACTCTCCTCGTCATGCACCAGGCCGAGATCCGGTTCCAACGGTATGACAGGGCTGTGCTCGCGGCCCTCATGGCGGTCGAGACCGAGCCAACCGACCCGGCAGGCTACTTCGCCTTGGCCGAAGGCTGCTACTGGCGCGGCGAGTGGGACAGGTGCGCCTACTGGTACGAGCAGGGGCGGGCCAAGGCGCCCCGGGTGCTCGGGCTTCACGTCGATCACCCCGAGAAGCGCGAGCTGTGGCCCAAGGCGTTCGCGGCCGTCGCCTACCTGAAGGTGGGCGACTTCGCACGGGCGATCGAGTTGTGCCAGGAGGTGCTCGCCGTCAAGCCCAAGGAGCGCTCCGTCCAGGTGACGCTCTGGGAGGCGCAGAAGGCGGCGGCGCTGGCGGGCGTGCGCGCGGGCTTGAAGGCCGCGGTCGAGTGGGGCGTGCTCGTGGGGGAGGCTGGGTGGGCGGGTGAGGTCCTTGACAAGTTGCCCGCCAGCCTTCGCGACGACCGCGAGATCGCCCGGATGCGCTCCTCCGTCCTCCACCGTGCTCCAGCACTCGACGATCTCGCCAAGGATGACGGGATCGTGGAGCGGGTCACTCGCGGTTTCTCGGGTCGGTTGCTCACGCAGTACGCAGACGCGGGCGCGTTGAACGCCACACTCGCGAGGCTGGACGGCACCGAACCCGTCATGGTCGTCGCCCCGGGGTGCGCCTACGGCACCGAGCCTGTGCGGCAGGGCATCACCCCGACGACTATGCTCAATGCGGGCTGCCGCAATCGCAACCTGAGCGAACTCCGTATCGAGAAGGACAGTGCGGGCTTGCCTTGGACCATCGCGCGGTTCGACCCCGGACCGAGAGAGGCGGGGCGTGTCACCATCTATGCCCCGGTCTATACCGAGACCTGGGGGCCTACGACGCCGCGGGAACGGGGCATCGGTGCGTCCGAGGAGTCGGTCGTGTACTTGACCGAGCACCTGGCCAATCTCGGCTGGCAGGTCGAGGTCTTCGCCCCGTTGGACCAACCGAACATCTACGTCCGTAACCTCGTCCGGTGGAGGCGGCTCCAAGAATTCGATCCGTGGAGCCCCCGCGACACCCTGATCGTCCACCGCGCCCCCTGGATCGTCCAGCAGGAGCCGACCTGCAAGCAGCTCATCCTCTGGCACCAGGACGCCGGCTACCCCGAGGACATTTGGGGGCCGAAGGTGATCGAGAAGGCCGCGCATGTCGTCCCGAGCGCCTGGATGGCGAAGAAACTGGGAATCGAGCGGTTCACCGTCCTGCCCAACGCCGTGCCCGAGGAGCACTTTCTGGCGCGCCTGCTCCCGTCCGCGCCCGTCCGCACCGCACACCGCGCCATCTGGGCCTCGAACCCGACCCGAGGGCTCGAACACCTGCTCACCCTCTGGCCCGAGGTCCGGGCGGCCGTTCCCGATGCCACCTTGGACATCTTCTATGGTTGGGAGCTGATCACGGCCTTGGGACTGGAGCAGATGAAAGAGTTGCTCGCCTTCCGTGCCGCGATCGAGGCGAGGGTGGTTGAACTGAAAGACATGGGCGTAACGTGGCGGGGCCGGGTCGGGCAGGACCAACTCGCGCGGGAGTTCGTGACCGCCGGCGTCATGGCCTACACGCCTGTCGAGTTTGAGGAAGGTGCCTGCGTGAGCCTGTTGCGCGCGCAGGCCGCCGGCTGCATCCCCGTGTTCGTCGGCACCGGAGCACTCCCCGAAACCCAACCGTTCCAGAAGTACATGATCCGGACGACGTGGAGCACGGGGGGGCGTTCACAGTTCATCAAGGCCGTCGTGGACGCGATGCAGGGGCAAATCGACCGCGCGGCGCTGGCGGAGAAGATCCCGACGTGGGAAGGAACGACGGCGGCGTGGGACAAATTGTTGAGGGCGGAGGCGCCGTGACACCGATTCAGACCGCGGGGATCGCGGCGGCGGCCGTCGCGGCGGCCGACTCGGAACGGCAACGGGACCCCCGGCGCCGGCGTTGTGGAGGAGGTAGTCATGGGCACTCGTGCCAAACCTGAGAGGGCGCCCCTGGCCCCGCTGCTGCGCGCGCTCGGCGCCTGTGCCGACCCCGGCGAGGCCGTGCCGTGGGCGGAGAGCAGGCTGGTCGACGCCGCCGCCTGGGCGGTCTGCACACGGCCCGACTGGATGGTGTGGCTGCTGTTCATGCTCGGCGCGCGCGGCTCTCCCCTGTGGCAGGGCGCCCTGCTGTGCTGCGCGGACTTCGTGCGGCAAGCGCATCTGGCCTGACATCATGTCCCCCGCCCCCTACCTCTCCGTTCTCGTCCCCACCTACCGAACAGGGGGTTTGGACGTGCTCTTCTCGGGGCTGGCGAACCAGACCTTCAAGGACTTCGAGCTGGTGCTGGTGGACGCCCTGTGGAGGGGGCGTAAGGCGATCACGCGACTTCACAACGCGGGAGGCAATTTCACCGTCCAGCATCTCGAACCCAAGCCTATCTCCGCCACGTGGCCTGCCTGCTCTTTCTGTGCCTTCGCCAATGCCGGCATCTCGGTAGCCTGCGGAACCGTCATCGTCCAGTTCGCCGACTACACCTGGGCGCCGCCCGACTTGCTCGCGAAGCACGCGAAGTTCCACCAGACCGGCAAGGGGCCGCTTGGCTTCATGGGGCCGCAGCAGTACCTGGCGATGCCGCCGTTGGACGCGCGGTTCCCCAAGTACGAACACGGTGATCTGGTCCACTATGCCGGCGACATCGAATTGGGCGCGCTCGATCCACTCCTGTGGTCGATCTTCGCGGCCCCGATGACCCCGGCCTCTCACCCTGACCTGACTTCCCTCGACCCCATCCACGGCGGCGCCGATTTGAAGCTCAAGTGCGACCCCGGCCGGATCGAGGCCAAGTTCTTCCATGCCAAGAACGAGAGCTTCAAGCGCACCGACGCTCTCGCGATCAACGGCTACGACCTGGACCTTGACGGGACGAACCTGTACCAGGACACCGACTTCGCAGAGCGGCTGACGATTCACCGGAACGTCGATTGGTACGTGGATCCGACTGCGGTCGCCTACATCGTGAACCCCCGGCACATTTTTCCCCGTCCCCAATACAACCGGCCGAGTGAGAGCAACTTGGCGATCTGGCAGGAGAAGAAGAAGGCGGGATATCCGCCTGTGAGGGGAATCAGATGAGAATCGCGCTCATTTCTTCCGCCCAAGCCTTCACCCCTCCCATCGGGTACGGGAGTGAAAGTAGAGTTTCTGATCTAGCCGTCGCGCTCGCCCGGCGTGGCCATGCCGTTACGCTCTTTGCAGCAGAGGGCTCTCAGCCGAATGGCCTCTACACTCTGATCCCGATCCCACTTGTCGTTGGCTCGATCGCGAATCTCCTCGCCGCCGAGGCGATGCCGTTCTATCGGCACCGCGATCTGCTCCTCTCCCACGACGTCGTCCACGACCTCTCGCTCACGGCCAGGACCCATGAACTGCTCTGTCAGTACGGGCACGCGAAGTCGCTCGTGACCCTGAATGGCATCAGCTTCCTGTCCCCCGAGGACCCGGTCGCCCGCAAGAACTTCGTGGTGGTTTCCGAGTGTGCGAAGCGCCATGCGCTGTCCGGCACCCACCCGTGGATGGACACCCCCTTCGAGGCAACCTACGGCGCCGACGTGGGCAAGCTCGACTCCTGTGAGGTCGTCCGGTACGGGTGTGATGTAGACTTCTACCGGCCGAAGAGCGGCGCTTCGATGCTCAAAACCGCGCTCTACGTCGGCCGCCCCCACCCGTCGAAGGGGTTGGACGTGCTGGTGCGGCTCGCCAGGATGCTGCCGTCGTGGAACTTCATGGTCGCGTGGCGGGCCGAGTTGGAAGATCACCGGCAGGTCGAGGCGGTGTTCCTACGCGAGACGAAGGGCCTGCAGAACATGAGCTTTTTGGAATTGCCGATGGGGATGGACCACCACTACGTGAAGCGTGACGCGATGGCGGCGGCGACCGTCTTTCTCCACCCGGCCGTCTACACGGACGCTTGCCCTTCGACAGTCTTGGAAGCCCAAGCCTGCGGTACGCCTATCGTTGCCTTCGCCCGCGGCGGGACACCCGAGCTGATGATCACCAGGAACATCTCTTCATCGAGGGGTGATCCTCGTACCGGGATCCTCGTCCCGTATTTTCGGTGGTGGGAGGACGAGGCAGGGATCGTTCAAGCGTTCGGGACCGCGCTGGAGCTGGCGGCGACGCTGGATCGACAGAAAGTGCGAGCCTACGCAGAGTGGGATCTGAGTGCCGACCGCATGGCCTGGGAGTACGAGTGCTTGTACCAGCGCGTCGCGCGGGGAGAGACCTGGTGATCTTGCCATGAGCCCTTGTGCCCACACCGAGGGGCACTCGATGAACAGGGAGACTCGCCCTGCCGGGCCTATCGTCGTGACGGGCGCCTGCGGCCTCCTCGGCACCGAGCTGTGCCTCCTCTTGCGCTCCCACGGCTACGCAGTCGTCGGTGTGGACGACCTCTCACGCTACAAACTCATCGGTGAAGAAGGAACGAGGCGGCTAGAGGCGAATGCGAAGGAAATCGAAGCGGCAGGGGTGAACTTTTTTCGCATGGACGTGCGCCTATTTGTCGAACAAAGGTACATGCCCGCCGACACCGCCGCCATCGTCCACACCGCCGCACAGGTCTGCCATTCGCGTCGCGTTGATGCCCCGTGGGACAACATCGAGGTCAACTACCTCCAGACAAACCTGATCCTGAACGATGCCCGCGCACGCAACGTTTCTTTTCTGTTCATCGGCAGCACGAAGGTCCTGGCGCACTCGGAGTGGCCTTTGAACGACGACAGCCCTCTCGGGGACAGGACGCCTATGACCTTCTTCGGCGCGACCAAGATGGCCGCCGACGTGCTGGCGCAGCAGTACGGGTACACGTACGGCATGACCGTTGGGGTCATGCGTCCTGGCTGCTTCACCGGCGCGCGGGCGCTGGCGACCGAGGGCCAAAATTGGCTCCCCTGGCTTGTCCACTGCAACCTGACAGGTCGGCCCTTCAACCTCTTCGGCGATGGAAGCCAGGTCCGCGATGTCATGCACGTAGGAGATCTCGCGGACGCCTGCCTGCGGTGGATCGAGAAGCCGAAAGCTGGTGTCTGGGCGATGGGGGCCAGGACCAAGAACTCGATCTCGGTGAACGAAGCGATCGAGTTAGTTGAAAAGCTGACCGGCAAAAAGACGAAAGTCATGGCACATCCCTCCCGCCCCGGCGACATGCAGTACCTCGTGGTCGGCGGCGAGCGGTTTTCACACGACTACGGCTGGCAACCAACGAAGTGCCTTGACGCGATCGTAGACGAACTCGTGAAGTCGCTTCGCCAAGGAGAGCTGCGGTGAAACTCAAGGACGTCCCCGAGATCCCCAAGTGACCCCCGGCGACCTCGACCTCTCCCGGGGTTGGCAGGGCGTGCCGGGATGGATGTCCATCGAGGAGATCCAGTGCCTCCAGGTCGCCGCCTCGCGTTCCAAGGTCATCGTGGAGCTGGGCTCCTGGTGTGGCAAGTCGCTCGCCGCCATCGCCGAGGCTGCGCCCGACGGCGCCCGCATCTTCTCGTTCGACGCCCACCCCGTCGCCTCGCAGGCCGTCACGGCCGCTGCCGGGGGCATCTCCGCGCCCCAGGCTCTCGACATCCTGCGGCGCGTCATCGAGTGGCTCAAGAAGCAGGGCAAGCAGGTGGCTTTCCGTTCGTCCGACGCCGCGGAGGCAGGCTATGAATACCGCGGGCCTCCGGTTGAATTCCTGTTCATCGACGATGATCACACCCCCGAGCAAGTGACGAAGGACCTCCACGCCTGGATGCCCCACTTGGCGCCGCAGGCCGAGGTCCTCTTCCACGACTTCCCCTATCAGCCGTACGGGTTGCCAAAGGCCGTCGAGGCAGTGTTCGCGCGCGACCCGTCCACGTGGGGATACAGCGGGCTCGCAGGCTCGATCGCCCGCTACACGAAGGGACCCGACCGCTACCCGAGTGTGGGGATCGCCGTGGCAACGGCGAGGAGGAAAGGGCTGGAGCGGCTCAGGTGCTCGATCGAGGAATCAACCTTGATGCCCGTCGGGGTCTGGTTCGTCGCCGAAGTCGAAGACGCATGGCATGGCGTGTTCGGTGGTACGCTGTGCGGCGATGCATCAACGCCCAAGTTCAACCTACACCGCGTCCCCTTCTCGCCCCCGTCCTACTACGCCGAGGAGCCCCCGCTCAACGCTGCCGCCGACGCCGTGACGGCCAACTACCTTGTCCTGCTCGCCGATTTAGTTGCGCTTGACCCCTGGGCGCTCAAGACGCTGCTCAACCACTACATGCTGACGGGCGCCCCGCTGATCAGTGGCACGCACTGCGCCCACGACCCCGACAACGAGGGCACCGTCCTCTACGAGAACCCGCCGCCCCCCCATACCACCGGAGCGGTGCGCGCCGACGAAGGCAAGGTCTACTGCATGCTCACGGGCATTCCAAAAGCCGTATGGACCCTCGTCAACGGCCTGGACGAGCGCTTCGGCGGCGCCAACGGCTACCAGGACACGAATCTGGCGCGCAGGATCGAGGCCGCGACCGGCCGTCAGTGCCATGTCAACTCGACCTGCAAAGCACATCGTTTGGACTACGGCGGGAAGAGGAGCCTTCACATCGCCAAGCCCAAGTTGTTCGACAACGAGCGCAACAGGAAGTTGGATCTGGTTCTGGCAGGCAGCATCGACGCGAAGAACTACCGCGCGTGGCGGGCGCCGAAGGGGTGGAGGCCGGTGCCATGATCAAGCATCCTGAGGAGCTAGGCAAGATCGTCGTCGAGGGCGAGATCAATGGAGGGTGCAGCTCCTCGAACGGCACCCGCGCAGTTCGTGTTGGCGCCGCAACAAACGTGGAATGGGCGTCTTCGCTTGGAGACCCGCCGCGGTTCATTCTCGGACAGCGCGTTCGGATCACGCTGGAGGCGATCGAGACGCCACAAGAAGCCGGTGAACGGTGGCGGGCGTCCCCGGAGGGACAGGCGTGGGAGGTGAGAAAGCGGGAACAGCCGACCTGCCCATGCTGTATGCGAGTCCACCCGTGAAGCTCTACCAGATCGACGCGAAGCTCTCCTTCACGGAGCCCGACGCGGGTGTCCCCGACGCTTCCGTTCCCTGTGACAACTGCCCCGCCCCGTGCTGCACGACAGCCAACTGGACGGTGTTCTTGACGTACGCAGAAGCACAGCGCTTGCCTTACACGTTCGCCCGCGTCAAATTCCCTGGTGGCCAGGAGGTCGAGTTCGCCGCCGTGCTGCCCCGGCACCCGATCACGGGGGCGTGTGTGTTTGCCGTGGATGGAAGGTGTACCGTGTGGGCGATCAGACCGGCGGCGTGCAGGACGTATGATTGTCGGAAGGATCCGGCGCTGGCGGCGTTCGCGAAGGTGAGGTTCGGAACATGATCTACTATCGTTGTCGCTGCCGCGCCGTCTGCGCGTCCTACTGTCCGCCCGGATGCGTCGTGTGTCCTGCCTGCGGATCGGGTTTGGCATCGAGCCCGGAATACGACTTCTCCTCTCGCACGGGTATGGCACACAGTTTCGTTGATGGAACCTGTACCCATTGCAAATTGACCCCGCAAGCGATCTTCGACTCTCTACTCAAAGAGGTCTTCAAACCATCGCCATGAGCCTCGCCGAACGCTACAAGAACAGCCTCTACGCGCACAACGAGTGCGACCGCTACTGGATCGACCCCCAGATGATGATCGGTGGTAGTATCTTGGGCCGTGAAGACTGGTCGCATCTTGTGCGCGACTTCACGATCGGCGCTGTAATCAACGTGGAGTGTGAACACTCCGACGCAGACAGGGGTATCCCCGAAGGCCGGCTGATCGAGTTGCCGGTGGCGGACGATGCCCAACCCAAGCCCTCAAGTTGGTTCCTTGCAGGCGTGGGCTTCGCGGCCAACTGGATGGGGCCAGGGCAGCAGAAACTCTATGTCCACTGTCAAATGGGCGGCTCCAGGAGTCCGGCGATGGGCTACGCGATCCTCAGGGTGTGCCGCGGGTTGACGGCAGACCAAGCTCTGGCCAGGATCAGAGAGGACAAGCCCGGCTACGGGACCTCGCCGCACGCGATGTCCTATCTCTTCTCAGCCGAAGCCACGATCACCTGGATGATAGCGGCTGGCCTTGCAAGGACTTCAGTGAAATGAACTTCACCGCCGTCGCCAAGCTCCTGCGCAAGCACCTAGCCGCCCATCCCCCGATCGTGGTCGGGCCCAAGGGCCGCCTCCAGCTCCACCCCGAGTCCAGGATCGCCCGCGACGCCCTGGTGGGCGCCGAGAGCGAGTTCGCGGCGCAGTCAATCCTCTACCTCTACGACCACCTGACCGCGCATGAGCAGTGGAGGAAGGCAGCGACCCTGGTCGCCCGCTGCCTGCCGTTCACCGTGCTCGACCGCCCCGACATCCGTGCCTTGATCGCGAAGGTGTCCACCCTCGCCGACAAGGTCGAGACCCCCGAGAAAGAACTGGGTCACTACCTTGACTCTTCTTTCATCCATGAGCTGCCTGACTTCATGGCCGATCCATCCAAGACCACGCCGCGGGCCGCCTACTGGGTCCAAATCGTGAGGCTGCGGGAGGCGGATCGCGCGCTTGAATGGGGTTGCGGCGCGGGCGTCCACGTCATGCAGGCAGCGCAGTTGTTCCCCGACGTGGCTTGGTGGGGCGCGGACGAGAAGCCCGCACAGATCGACGCCGCGATCGTGCAGGCCCGGCGGCTCGGGCCGGAGGTACACGCACGGTTCATCCTCGCGCACGCGCCGCTCGACGAGCCCTTCCCAGTCGTGGCCCTGCTGGACACGATCGAGCACACGGTCCACCCCGAAGCCATGCTGGACAAGGTGGAGTGGTATGTGGCCCCCGGTGGCGTCGTCGTCGTGACCGTGCCCAACGGCCCGTGGAGCTTGCACACGGCAAGCATCGAAGGCGTCAACGACCCGCCAGGCAACCACGTCAACGTGCAGCACGCCCGTGAATTCATCCCCTTCCTGGAACGCCGGGGCGCACACCTCCTCGACGCTCGGGTGATCCCCGGCCAGTTCTCGATCGCCGAAGGGAACGAGACCTTGGCAGTCACCTATAAGCTGGGTCGGTGATCTATCTGGTGCGCGCCCGCTCGACCATCCGCCTCAGTCCTTCCAGGTTCGTCAGCCCGCAGGACGTGAGCAGCACGGCGCCCGCACCGTCCACCACGCGGAAGGCCGGGATCCCCGAGACCCGGTACTTGCGCGCCTTGGCTTCATTGAGTTCGTTCGCCTCGTCGGACAAATCGACGACCTCGACAGGGACGTCCGGGTGCAGGTCGGCGAAGCGGGCCAGGGTCTTGGAGCGGTGAAGGGTCTTGCAGGCGTCGCAGTACCGAGGGGCCGTGAAGACGATGAGGCGCACAGGAGGAGCGTAGCACCGTTGACCGCCATCCCCAACCGTGCGATGCTGCTCACGTTCTAAGCGTTCCGCGGCAGGAGACGAAACATGAAGAAGCGTCGCTGCCGCTACGGCGTGAACAAGCGCACCAAGCGGTGCCTGAAGCGCCGCCGCCGGAAGTAGTCCCCCGCGCCATGCTGATCAACCTGAGCACAGGTCCTGGGCGCCTGCGGGGGTTTGGAGGCTTCGGCGCCTTCGGCCTTGCCACGTTCGAGGTCCCGGCGCCCAGCTCGGGCGGCTGGGACCGAGGCGACGAGTTCCGGCAGTACCGGGCGCGGCGGGACGCGGCTCTGTCACTCGCACAGACCGTGCTCGACGCTGCCGGTAAGGTGCCCCCCGGGGTCCCCGGGGCTGACCGGCTCCAGGCCGTGCTCGATCAGGCAAGGGCCGACCTCGGCAATGAAGCGGGGCTGATCGACCGCAACTGGCCGTGGGACGTGGGCTGGCCTGTCAACTTTACACGATCCCCCGGCCGGACAGCCGCGCTCCTGTCGCACTTGGGCTACTACACCGACGCCCTGGAGCGGCTCGCCAACGAAGGCCGGGCCGCGCTCGACGAGATCGACCGACTCGTGCGGGAGTCCCAGGCCGCGCAGGCGGCGCAGAAGAAGGCTCAGGCCGACGCAATCGACAAAGCCGCCCGTGAGGCGGCCATCGCCGCTGTCCAGGCCGCCATCGCGGCCGGCGCCAAGCCGGGCCAGGTCGAGGCCGCGGGGCGGGCCGCTGCAGGGGCCGTCAAGGGCTACGCGACGCCAACCTTGGCCGTGGGCGAAGGCATCCTGCCCACCTGGGCGAAGGCTGCGCTCATCGGCGTGGTCGGCGTCGGCGGCGCGTGGCTCATCTTGAGACCGAAGCGGGCGTAGGCGAGCGGGCGCCTACTCTGCGAGGA
>ERZ1292629.2329-Hain-H43-01um-R1-2329-length-16229-cov-8_pt1 | contig 16229 bp, 18 predicted proteins | sample MGYA00564399_ERZ1292629 | MGnify/ENA primary metagenome ERZ1292629 (study PRJEB36523, sample SAMEA6512636) | groundwater metagenome | collected 2019-01-08 | study: AquaDiva: Metagenomics assemblies of 32 groundwater samples
GTGCCCCCGGCATGAATTGAACACACATCTTGTCCTTAGGACGGACCTGTTCTATCCGTTGAACTACGGGGGCGTAAGCAATGCGAGCATTCTACAATAAATTTTGAGGGTTTGCAAGCCGTTATGAAGAAATATGCTTGTCAAAAACTCACAGAAAGACTACAATTATCTTACCTATGCAAAATTTATTAATCAGCATACTCATTTTGCTTCTATTTGGACTTTTGGCCGCGATGATTTTTTTGTTGCGCAAGCATTCGGGGACCCAAGGAGACCAAAATTTATTTTTAATGTTGCAAAATCAAATTCAGGATCTGAACCGGCTGATTGATCAAAAAATCAATGACACGCAAAAAGCGATGGCCGACACGCAAAATAACTTACACAAAACAATTCAGTCTCAATTCAGCCAAAGCTTAAAAGTAATTACCGACGTTACGGAAAAACTCACTAAACTTGATGAAACCAATAAACAAATAATGAATTTCGCGGACCAGCTTCAAACTTTGGAAGACACTTTGCAAAATCCCAAACACAGGGGGATATTGGGCGAATTTTATCTGGAAAACGTGCTGAAAAATGTGCTTCCGCCCGGCACATATCAAATGCAATATAAATTTTCGGACGGAGATATTGTTGACGCGGCTGTTTTTGTGAAAGATAAAATCATACCAATCGACTCCAAATTTAGCTTGGAAAATTATAACCGCATTGTCGCTGAAAAAGATCCTGTCCGAAAAGAAGAACTGGAGGTGTTGTTTAAAAAAGATCTTAAAAATCGCATAGATGAAACAAGCAAATACATTAAACCAAAAGATAATACGATGGATTTCGCGTTTATGTTTATTCCGGCAGAAGGAATCTATTATGATCTGCTTATAAACCAAGTTGGGACGCTAAAATCAAACACCCACGATCTCATTGAATACGCCTTCAAAGAAAAACACGTGATAATCGTTTCGCCGACCTCTTTCTTGGCTTATTTACAAACGGTTTTGCAGGGCTTGCGGGCAATGCAAATTGAGGAATCGGCCAAAGAAATCCGCACCAGAGTTGAAGAGCTTGCTAAACATATTCTGGCGTACGATGAATATTTAAAAAAGCTGGGCGGACATCTTTCAACGACTGTTAACACATTTAATTTGGCATATAAAGAATTCAATAAAATAGATAAGGATGTGATAAAAATCGCGGGCGGGGAAAAACAGATTGAACCAATGCAAATAGACAAGCCGTCGCTGGAAGAATAGGCCTCTTGACTTTAAGCTGAATTTAATATAGTATAGTCACACTTAAATCAACGCTCTCTTAATAATGCTATGCCAAACATTCAAAGTGCGAAAAAAGAACTTCGCAAAATAAAAAAGCGCGTGGTTGCCAATAAGGCAAGACGCGAAGCGTTCAGAAACGCCTTAAAAAACGCGGTAAAAACAAAATCCGCCGACGCGATAAAAGCCGCGCAAAAGGCCCTGGACAAAGCCGCGAAAGTCGGAGTTATTAAAAAAAACACCGCCGCTCGCAAGCTTTCAAGATTGATGAAGAAGCTAAAAAAGGCCTAGGATTTACCAACAAGCAAATCAATAAACAATGACTGGTCGCCCTGACCGGTTTTTGTTTTAATATCAATTTCAAGAAGCTGGCCATAGATTGATTTGAGCTTATCCAGACTAAACTGTTTCATGAGAGGCAGACTTTTCTTCGCCACAAACGGATGCAGGCCAAGCTCTTTCGCCATTTCATCGCTTCGCATATTATCAAACCTGTTATACAGGTCGCGCATCTGAATCAAAATCCTGAACTGGCGGACAATCATGGCAAAAATTTTAAATTCATCCTCACCCAAACGCCTCTGCTCTTGAATCAATTTAAATGCCTGTTTCCGGTTTCCGGCCACAATCGCGTCAACCATATTGAAAATATTATCATCAACTTTTTCCTCAAGAAACAACTGCGCGTCGCCGATGGTGATTTCTTTTTCACCCGCATAGGCAACCAGCTGGTCTAATAATGTTCCGGCCAGCCACATATCAGAGACATTTTGGCTGATGTAAATCAAAGCGTCCGGCGTTGTTTTGCCACCCTTCGCCGCAAGTTGTTCTTTTAGCCACGCCAATAAAGCCGGGCCTTTCAGATTGTCAAAATTTCGCGCCCATTTTTCTTTTTCCAGCATTTTTTTTAGCTCCTGAACAGACTTTGCTTTGCCCATTGCTTCGCCTTGCCAAAAAACCGCGATGTTGTTTTCCGGAATCCGGGCTTCCTTTATGCCCTCAACCAGAGAATCCGCCACTTCGGCATTGGCTGACAGCGGATTTTCTATCACAACCATGCGCTTTTCCGCCAAAAACGGCGAGGCGGTCAGCTCGTTCCAAATTCGCGATGGCTCATCTTTTTTGGCATCCAAAACAACAAGATTCATGCCCTGCGGATCCCTTTCTTTTTTAAACCTATCAATGTTGCTTTTTAGAAATTCTCGGCTACGAAACGTATCTTCGCCGTAGATGTATATAAGCATATAATTTTGCCCTACAATTTTAATGCTTTATTCCACTTTTAGCAAATATTGACATTGATTAAAAAATAATTTATTATATTATCGCCAAGTAGCAGTTGACGAAGCTGGCAGGAGGAATCATGAAGAGGCGGTTCGGGTGCAACATCCGCGGACGACCGCAGATGACGACTGGGTCGCGCTCGTAGGGACGTCGGACGCTAACACCATCGGCAAAGGCTGATGGAAGGAGGGAAGACCAACCTGGTCATGGCTGTGAAGACACATAGGTGAAGTAGACGCGGCGGGGGAACCCGCCGCAAACAACCGACCATGATGTCGGCCCGCCACTCCAGTGGTGCAGCCGATTCAGTCGGCTGCACCACTGGGGTTAGGCATTTGCCAACCCTTTTTCTTTTTCCAGCCCTTGCGTCATTTTAAACTTATGCTATACTATTGTCTGTAGTAGACACTCTATGTTACAACAAAAATTCACCCCGTCGCTTGGTAGCTTGGAAGCCGAGGTAATGGAAATACTTTGGAAAATAAAAATCGCCTCGGTGCGTTCTGTTTTGAACTTGCTTCATAAAAAAAGAGAAATCGCCTACACCACTGTAATGACCATCATGGCCCGCTTGCACGCGAAAGGCCTCCTTGAACGCCGCGAAGATCAAAGCGGCGCTTATTTGTATTCTCCCATTGAAAATAAGGAAAAATTTTTAGCCAGAATTTCCGAAAAAGTCATAAAAAACTTAATCAAAAACTGCGGGGAGGTGGCGGTCGCGCAATTTATAGATATAATGGAAGCCGGAAATTTCAAAAAGTCGGCCGAGTGGAAAAAAAGGTTGAAAAAAATAAAATAAGCGGAGCTTGAAATTACGTCGGGCTTCGATAAAAGAAAAAATATTTTCTTTTATAACTCACCCCTAGTAATTATACTATGCAGAGAAATTTGCGGAAAAAATCAAACCAGCTCTTCGCGCAAATTATTGCTATCGGCGCGGCGATTATTTTATTGCTCGGCGGATTATTTTATAAAATTTATAACTACGCTTTTTCTTCAGTCGGCGAATTCGCGCTCAACAAAGCGCATGCCATGTGTGGTTGCAAAACATTCATATCCAACACGCACGCGACTTTGTTCGGCGTCATTGTTTTCGCGGGCGCGGCAATAGCCATCACGACATTAGTCGCGCTTTTTAGAATTGTTTTCTTTGTTTTGAAAACAAAAAAATTTATAAAAGGACAACAGTTTACAAAAGCCAAAATATCCGCAAAATTGACCCAAATCGCCTCCATTATCGGCATTTCCGACCGCGTTGAAGAGGTGGAGAGTGAAAGTCCGACTATCTTTTGCCATGGAATTAGACGACCGAAAATACGCATCTCCTCCGCGGTAATAAATTTTTTAACTTTTTCCGAACTGCGCGCCGTTTTGCTCCACGAAACACAGCACCTGATTTCACGCGAACCGGCAAGATTGCTTGTGATTAAATTCATAAACACATTTCGTTTTATTCCGGGCATAAAAAATCTGACAAAAAAATACCTGTCTTTTTCCGAACTTGCCGCCGATGAACTGGCGACAAATAATTTTACGGAAAAAAATAATTTAGCCCGCGCGATGAGAAAGATTTTGGAACTTGAAGAAAAAAATGTTATTCAAAAAGGTCTGGCGCTTTCATATTTCAGCCAAGTCACGGAGGAGAGGGTTTTGGCGCTTAGCGACAATGGCTATCGCCCGACTTTTAAACGGGAAATTTTAAAGGCATGCTTTAGCGTTGCCGTAGCGGCGGCATTCTTCTTTTACTTTTCATCCGAAATTCAGGCGCAGACAAACCACACGCGCGAACTTTATAAAAACTCGCAATGTGTTGTTCAAGAACACGCTACTGAAACCTGCAAAAACGGCTGGACCAACTGCCAAGACAAAGTATTCCACGAAAAAAACGCAAGCTGTAAAAACATTATAAAATATATAGATACATTAAAAAATTGATTGTCCGCAGGATCGGATGACCCTGTGGATAAGCGCGCTTTACAATAAAATAATTATCTACTACAATATGTAGTAGATAATTATTAATTTATGGAGTATGCTTAACGCTCTCTCGGCAAAAAAGGCGCTTGCCTTAGGAATCGCGACTGGATTTATTTTATCCGGAGCAATCGGATTCTATGTAATAGTCCCCATGGCCTTGCGCGCCGAAACACCCACGGCTATATTGGATGATAGAATTGAGCCAAATAACACTGAAACTGCAGAACAAAACGCCTTGCCAAACATCCCAAAAAATGATAAACCTAAGGTAGAATTATTTGTAATGTCATACTGCCCATTTGGCCTGCAAATGGAAAAGGCCTACACGCCAGTATGGAATTTATTAAAAAACAAAGCGGATCTAAGCGTAAAATTTGTATCTTACGCAATGCATGGTAAAATTGAAGTTGATGAAAATACTCGCCAACACTGCATCCAACAGGAAGAGGGGGCCGATAAATTCATCACATACCTAAATTGTTTCAGTTTAAAAAATGATTCGGCCGGCTGTTTAAACCAATCCGGCATAAACAACGCAAAAATCAATTCGTGCGTGGAAAAAACAAACAAAAATTTTGCAATTTTAGATAAATATAACGATAAATCAACTTGGCTAAACGGCCGATTCCCTCTCTATCCAGTGCATGAAAATTTAAATGACGAATATGGGGTACAAGGATCGCCAACATTGGTAATAAATGGAACGCAAGTCCAAACCGAACGGACGCCGGAAGGAATAAAGAACGCAATTTGCGCCGCATTCAACAACGCCCCGTCAGAATGTTCAAAAAAATTAAGCAATACGCCAGCCACCCCCGGGTTTGGGGCCGGTGAAGGAGTTGATACCGGAGACGCTGGTTGTGGAAACTAAATAATTTATGCCAAATCTATTTGAGAGCAAAAAAACAGTTGCGATAATAAACATCGCGATGCTTGCGGTACTAAGCGGGTCGCTCGTGGCCAATCAGGTCTACGCGAGTAAATTAAAACAACACCTTGGAATCTATGGAAATAATTTTTTCGGCAACCTGCTTAAAAAATTTGGTGGAAATGTAAAATTATCTGGCAGTATCGGCGAAGACGCGGTTAAACTTGCCTACGCGCAAGGAATCCCGGATATGTACGGAGCGGAATTAAACGTTAATTTTGACGAGGTGCAGAGGTCGATGGATATAATGAAGCAGTTTGATCCAACATACGGCGCCACAAAACTTGATCTCTCAGCGGAAGATATGAAACGCTATATAAATATCGCTTTGCGAATTTCGTGCGAATTCTGTTGCGGGGCTAAATCAATAATAGATGCAACCGGAGAAGCCGCTTGCGGATGCGCTCATTCCCAAGCAATGAGAGGGCTTGCGGCATATTTAATAAAAAACCACGGAGCCCATTACACCGACGATCAAGTCCTGCGCGAACTGGCAAGGTGGAAAGGCAAGTATTTCCCCAAGCAAATGGTTAAAAAAATGTCCGACCAGTTGCAAAGCGGAAACTACACTCCGGATATCGCGGCGCTTCTTCTGGATTTAAAACTTCCGAAATATAGCGCCGATGGCAAAAGCGCCCCGTTGCCATCGGAAATAGATAACGCGGATAGTATGGTGGGAGGGTGCTAGTTCGCGCTGTCATCCTGAACTTGTTTCAGGATCTTACGGAGTGGCTTCTGATTCTAAAATTCAGATGCTGAAACAAGTTCAGCATGACAAACAGACCTTATTAAATTAACATACTACATATGGAAAACCATGAACATTGCGAACATTGCCAAGGGCACGGTCACGAAGCCCAACAAAAAAACGAACTTGAAACGCTAAAAACGGAAATAACTTCCAAGCTGGACAATAAGGAACCGAAGGCATCGCTCCCATGGGGAAGTTTGGCGGTAACAATCGTTCTCGGTATTTTGGCGCTTGTTTCCATCGCCCAGATGGCGCAGACTGTCTCTGTGTATAACAAAATAAAATCCGGCGACCTGAAATCAACCGGAACTCCAGCCCCGAGTAGCGTGGATAGCCAACCAAGCATGGTCGGAGGATGCTAAATTTTTTTTAATTGTCATCCCGAGCGAGCCGAAGCGACGAGGGATCTCTGTCTAATTCACCGCGAGACAACCAGACAGAGATTCCTCCTTCGTCGTCGGAATGACAGATACATTGTTTGTATGACCAAGAATCAACTACAAATAAATTATTGGACTCTGCTGGCTTTGTTCACCACCATTTTTATGGCAAGTGTGACCGGAATAATTTTTAATCTACTCACGAACTCGACTGTAAACGCAAAAATTGCAGAACAAAAAGAAATAAAGAGGCCGGCTAATTTAGAAGTCACGATCATTCAAGACAGCGCCTGCAAAGAGTGCTACGACATCACGAAAGTCATCAACGGATTGGAAAAATTAAATGTAAAAATAACAAAGAAAAATTTTATTGAACGAACCGGCGACGAAGCCAAAGCACTGATTGAAAAATATCAGATCAAAAAAATCCCAACTTTTGTTTTGACCGGAGAAATAAATAAGGGTAACGAACTTAAATCCGCCTTGACACAAATCGGCGCGATTCAAAATGACGCTTTCGTTTACGAATTAAAAAGTGGGCCGTATATTTCAACCGCGACCGGCAAAATTAAAGGCAAGACAAACTTATTGTTAATTACCGATGTCACATGCGCGACTTGCTACGATGTCACACAGCACGAAACAATTCTTGCGCGACTTGGTCTTTCTCCGCGATCCAAAGTCGTTGACGCAAAATCTGCCGAGGGCAAACAAGCCATCAAAAAATATTTCATAAAACAAATCCCGACTTTTGTCTTAACTGGCGACCTGGCTGAATATCCAAACTTAAAATCAATCTGGAGCGATGTTGGCACGATTGAACGCGACGGCGCTTATGTCTTCAGGCAAGGCGTCCAATTCATGGGTATATATAAAGAAGTGGTAACTGGAAAAATCGTTGATCCGAACACAACAAAATAGCGCATGCGCTTATGAAAAAAGCTTACATCACAATTGCAATTCTAATTGTTGTGGTCGGCGTAATTTATGTGTCTAAAACATTAAAAAAGGAGCCGCTCGGCCCGGTGATTAGCGTTATTCCGATAAAGAACGACATCGGAACAGTTGTTTACGGCGAGGTGGCGCGATACGCGATCAAAATAAAAAATATTGGCGATCAAGATTTGATAATTCAGAAAATCTCAACTTCCTGCGGATGTACAAAAGCGCAAATAACGGAATCGGATAAAATCATTGCTCCGGGCAAAGAAGTTGATGTAAATGTTTCGTTTGATCCAGCAACCCACAAAGATGACAGCGACATGGGCGAAATTATCAGAATGATATATATAAAGAGCAATGACCCGAAAACTCCCGAAGTTCAGTCGGAATTAAACGCGTTTGTAATTAAAAAAGAAGAAACAGCTGCGACTTCAACTAAAAATTAAATTTACTTTATGGACCCACGCTTAAAAATTTTACTTTCAACAGCAGGTATTTTGGTTGCGGGCGGATTGCTCGCGATTATAATCGTCGCGGCCGGCGGAAGCAAATCAGACACCACCGGCAAGGCAAAAATTGTTTTGGAAACAACCAGCTTTGATTTCGGCGATGTTTCAATGGCAAACGGAAAAGTCACAAAAACAATCAGTATAAAAAATGAAGGCGATGCTGATTTAAAAATTTCAAAAATGTCTACATCCTGCATGTGCACGACTGCGGCGCTCGAAATAGACGGAAAAAAGAGCCCGGCGTTCGGAATGCCGGGACACGGCGGACCATCGCTACCTTGGACAGGAACGATTCCGGCCGGAAAAACCGGAATGCTCGAATTGGTCTTTGATCCGAACGCGCATGGTCCGGACGCGACCGGCCCGATTAAACGAACCATAAATATCACCAGCAACGACAGCGGTGAAAAGGGTTCGGTGAATATTATTTCCTTTGAAGGGAATGTGATTAAGTAGATACTTTTTATATGAAAAAATCCCTACTAATAATACTGTCAATCTCTGTTGTATTATTTATTGTTGTGGCATTCAGCTACTCCCGCGCGAAAAAAACCTCTGAACAGCCGCGAAACGACTCAAAGAAAACAGCCGTGGACCAGCTTCAGGAAAAAATTGAAATGGTTGACTCAAAAGGCGGAGTTGATGTTTCCATAGATGAAATAAAAAGAGAAAATAATCAAACTATTTTAACTATAGGAATAAATAACCATGCCGTGGATTATTCCACGGTTGATTTGAAAGAACGGGCAAATCTTGACGGAAAAAAACCGATAAAATATGAAGTGGACAGCGCCGCCAGCGGGGGGCACCATGTTGCCGCTCAAATGGTATTTGATGGTAATTTGTCTGGATCGCTCACGATTAGATTAACCGATGAATTGGTGTTTAATATTGATGTTAGATAAATGACCAGACGATCAATAATTTACGGCCTAGTCGGTGGAATCGCAATCGCGGCGATATTTTATACTGCCCAGGCAATCGGCATGCAAAGCTTACCCGGCCCTTTTTATTTTTTCAAGACAAAGTGGTATTTTATCTCGCCTCTGATTATTTCCTTCGCGCTTCAAGTTGGTTTGTGGAAAGCGACAAAACAAATGTCCGAACAGCATGCTGGCGCGGGAATGGTGGCGACTTCCGGCGGGGTCTCAACCGGCGCAATGATTGCCTGTTGTATGCATAATTTCACCGCGCTCCTGCCAATTTTGGGACTTTCAGGAATCGCGGTTTTCTTTTCAATCTACCAAAGCCAGGTTTTCCTAATCAGCATCGCGCTATCGCTTGGCGGACTCGTCTACATGAAATTAAAATATCTAAAAACAAAGAGGATGTGCGGTCGCATGCTTTGAGCGGGTTATGAGCCCGCTGGCCCATCCTCTCGCCTTCGCGGCGAGAAAAGCGAAAAGCATCGACCGAACATCCATACTATATGAAAAAACTTTTTGCCAAAATTTTACTAAGCGCAATTTTATCTTTGGTTGCGGTTGCGCCAATGCATTGGATTGGCGCGCATAAAAACAGCGCGCAAGCCGCGGAGAATTTTAATACCGCGATTATTTATTATAATGAGGCCTGCGCGATGTGCGCGGAATATATAAAAAATGAACTTCCAGCCGACTTGCAAAAGTGGGGAATTGTAAATTTTAATAAAAAAGATTACGTAAACGTCCGTACAAACCGAACGGAAATGAATGACATGATGCAGAATGCTGAAATACCATTAGATTTGCAAAGCCATATCATGACCTTTATCGGCGACAAATATATTTTAGGCGGGCATATTCCCACCGCGATGATTGAGGAAATATTCAAACCGGAAAATTCCGCGAAGTTTAAAAAAATAATAATATATCAAGATGAAATGCACGGCGATATTAAGGACTACAAGGTCTGGGCCATTCCTATGTACGCGGATAATTTTGTCGACGAGGCGAAAACTTATCCAATCAGCGCGAATATCACTGAATATTTTGACTACTTGGAAAACAACAAAGACACGCTAAAAAACTCAACAAATGTAAATAATAAATTAAACCAATACAGGTCGCTTTTGCCGGTCGTGCTTGTCTCCGGATTTTTGGACGGCATAAATCCATGCGCATTCGCGGTTTTATTATTTTTCATCGCCTTTTTGTTCTCGCTGAAAAAAACTCGCGGGTCGGTCTGGAAAATGGGATTGGTATATATCGGCGCGATTTTTCTGGCGTATTTCTTAATTGGCTTGGGAATTACAAAGGCGCTTTTGTTTGCCAACGCCCCTCATTTTATGGCTGAACTTGGCGCCTGGCTGGTAATAATCTTAGGCATAATAAACCTGCTCGGAATTTTATTCCCGTCATTTCCGATCAAACTTAGAATCCCAACTGCCAGCAAAGAAACACTGCGGAATTGGATGCATAAATCCACGCTTCCCGCCGCATTTATTCTTGGATTTTTGGTCGGCCTTTGCACGTTCCCATGCTCCGGCGGGATCTATGTTGCCATCATCGGCCTGCTCGCCGCCAGAACAACCTATTTCACCGGCCTCGGTTTTCTGGCACTCTACAATATAATGTTCGTGGTTCCGCTTTTTATCATTTTGATTCTTGCTTCAAATAAATACGCGGTTGAAAAACTTACAAGCTGGGAGCAAATGGAAAGTAAAAAAATGAAATACATCTCCGCACTCACAATGATCGGGCTCGGCGCGATAATTTTAATATTTTTCACTTAATCTGACAATATGAATAGCAAAGGATTTTCGCGAGTTTCTAAAATAATAACCGTCTGTATTTTGTTGCTATTGGCAGTTTTCATTTTGCCAAAATATTTCCCGGCTCTTAAAGGCAACGGGTTGTTTTTAATTCTTTTGCTATGCCCGCTGATGCATATTTTTATGATGGGCAAGCATGGAGATCACGGCAAACAAGGTGGTTCGCATTCCTGTTGCGGCGGATCAAAAGAACCGGAGCAGGATGCCACACCTGTAAATCCTGAACACAAACACGAAATAAAATAACTATGCCAAAAATAATAAAAATGGCGATTGTAATACTGCTGACAGCATTATTTGTCGCGCCCGCGGTTGTCTCCGCGCAAGCAGACGATACTGTTTTCAAAGCGCAAGTTGTTGATGTTATCCGCGAAGTTAAAAAAACAAATGACAAGGGCAGAGAAATTATTCAGCAAGTTTTAAAATTAAAAGGGTTGGAAAATGGCTGGAAGGATAAAGAAATTCTATACGACGGCACGGCGCTGGACGCTGAAATGGCCGGTCAAAATATTTATAAAAAAAATGACAAGGTTTTGGTGATGCGAAGCGTAAACGACCAAAATGAAGAAAGTTTTTTCATAACCGATTATGTCCGCACCGGCAAACTATATTTTATAATACTGCTTTTCTTCGCGGCTATTATAGTAATCGCGCGCAAACAGGGCCTGAAAGCGATTGTCGGCCTGGCCGCGACATTCATCGTGCTGATGAAATTCATTGTGCCAAAAATCTTGGCCGGTTCCAACCCGGTTTTTATCAGCATCATCGGCTCGCTTATAATTCTTGTAATCACGCTATACTTGGTGCACGGATTTAATTCCAAAAGCTCGGTCGCGATTTTAGGAACAATTTTAAGTTTGCTTATTACCGGCGTATTATCCGTCATTTTCACAAATCTAACGCGGCTGACCGGTTTTGCCGATGAAGAATCAATGTATCTGCTTAATATCGGCCAGCAAGCTCTGAACATAAAGGGGATTTTACTGGCAGGAATGATAATCGGCGCGCTCGGTGTTTTAGACGACATCACCGTCAGCCAAGCGTCAATCGCCGAACAAATCTACAAGGCAAACCCAGAACTTACCTCGTGGGAAATTTACAAACGCGCCATGAAGGTTGGGGTTGATCACGTAAGTTCAATTGTAAATACATTGGTTCTCGCTTATGCCGGCGCTTCTTTGCCTCTAATGATTTTATTCGCCGTTGATTCCGCCGGAGCGTTAACGCTGGGTCAAGCGATAAACAACGAAGCAATCGCCACGGAAATCGTGCGGACTGTCGCGGGAAGCATCGGCTTGGTCTTCGCTGTCCCGATTACGACCTTAATCGCCGCAAATTTCTTTAAAAGAAAAATCATCAAGCCGGAGGCCGCGGCTCATAATCACGCGCATTAATTTTAAAATATGCCAATCGTTTTCATTTCACTCGGCGCCATTGTTATCTTATATTTTCTTTTCGCGCTAAGCCCGTCGTTTTTATCAAAAAGAATTTGCGCGATTTGCGCGGCCGTGTCGCTGACCTGGGCTGGTCTTCTGGCGGGATATCTTTTAAAATGGCACAACAATATTCTGATAGTCGGAGTTCTGATGGGCGGAAGCGTGGTGGGAATAATGTATAAAACAGAAAAATATTTTCAGAAAAAACAACTGACGAATTTCTGGCTGATCCGACTTTTAATAATCGTCTTCGGCTTTCTCGGCGTTTATTTGACACTAACTGAACAGTGGGGTACTCTCACAACAGTCGCCATGCTTGCCGTGATTATCGGGTTTTTGACCCTCTTTTTTGTTAAAGAGCAAAAAACTCCCATCGCAGTAGGCGAGGAACATAAAAAAACTTTAAAAGAAAAAATGGAGCACTGTTGCGACTAAGAGGGAGAAAGGAAAACTATGTTGAAGAAAATATTGATAGGAGGAATAGCGGTGTTAGGCGCATTTTTAGTCGCAACGCCGGCTAAAGCCAAATGCGCAAGCAATTTCACCCCAAAACACGGGCAAACATACACATTCACGGTGGGCCAAAATTTTTGCAAAGAAGAACGCTTTCACGACCGAGTGCCGACACAAATAACGAATCGTGTAATAAAACACCCACTGCCAAGAATCACAGCGCATTCGATGCGAGCGGTTTTCAGGCCAACTTCTTCATTCGGACTTAAGCAAATCAACTCCGGAGTAAAGGGAGTTGTAAAAAGTGTTGGCTCAATCGGGAAAGGCGCCATCAACATCACGGAAAATTTAATGACCGGCGCGCTGGATATATTGTTTTAAAAAAGATATTTTAAAACCGCCCGTATGGGCGGTTTTTTAATACGAACAGAGATCCTTCGGCCGCGCGCAGCCTCAGGATGACCCAACCCGCGAGCGTTGCGTCATTTCATCTCTCCCCAACTATGGCCGATGCTGATGCCGACTTTAACCGGCACGCGAAGTTTGACCACATTTTCCATTGTTTGTTTAACAATCTCCGCCAGTTCTTTTGCTTTGTCTTTCGGAACTTCAAAGACCAATTCGTCGTGGACTTGGAGAAGGAGTTTGGGACAAAGGGATCCTTCGACTCGCTTCGCTCGCTCAGGATGACAAAAAGAATCGTGGATTCTTTTTGTCACTTCAATCATCGCCAGCTTAATCAAATCCGCGGCTGTGCCCTGAATCGGGTGATTTATCGCCATACGTTCGGCCGCGGATCGCAATTGGAAATTGCCGGCGTTTAATTCCGGCAAATAACGACGCCGGCCGAAAAGCGTTTCGCAATAGCCCTCTTTTTTGGTAAATGCCAAAGTCCGGTCTATATATTCGCGCACTCCGCTAAATGTTTTAAAATATTTATCAATAAAGTCCTTGGCCTCGGCCTGCGAAATGCCGGCGCGCCAACTTAACCCATACGGCCCCATGCCATAAAGCACGCCGAAATTCACTTCCTTGGCCGAGTAGCGCATCTCTTTAGTCACTTCATCCAGCGAAACACCATGAATCGCGGCCGCGGTTGCTCTGTGAATATCTTCGTCGTTTTTAAAAATCTCAATCATTTTTTTATCCTCGGCCAAAGAAGCGACTATTCGTAATTCAATCTGCGAATAGTCAGCGCTGATTAATTCGTTCCATTTTTCCGCCACAAACGCCTCGCGAATTTTTCTGCCCAGCTCGCTTCTGATCGGAATATTTTGTAAATTCGGATCAGAACTGGAAAGCCGGCCGGTGGCTGTAACTGTTTGATTAAAATGCGTGTGAAGTCGGCCAGTTTTTTTATTTATTAAAGCAGGCAAAACATCTATATATGTATTCTGTAATTTTGCCAGCTCGCGATAGTTTGAAATTTCATCTATAATCGGATGCAGTCCGCGCATTTTTTCCAATTCTTCGGCTGAAGTGGACAGTCCGGTTTTGCCTTTCTTAATCCCCGCGACTGAAATGCCGAGTTTATCAAACAAGACCTCGCGCAACTGCAATGGCGAAGCAATATTAAATTCCATTCCTGCAAGATCATGAATTTTCTTGGTCAGTTTTTTATTATCCTCCGCCGCTTCAACGGATAATTTTTTCAACGCTTCTAAATCCACGGCCACGCCATTTAACTCCATCTCGACCAAAACAGGAATAAGCGCCATTTCCATCTTTTTAAACAAACCCAAATTATCCGCTTTTTCCAAATCGGTTTTTAAAATTTCTCTGGTCTGGCTGATTAAAAATAATTCTTCCGCCAAACTCTTCTTATCAATGCCGAATAAATTCGTCTGCGAAGTAGATTGCGGCAAAACCTTGCCTAAAACCTTCAAAAGAACGCTCGGAATATCATGCGCTCGGTTGCCCGGATTTAATAAATACGAAGCCACCATCACATCAAACAAATCATTTCGCGCTTCTATCTGATAATTATATTTTAATGATTTTATTAAGTCCTTCAAATCATGGCCAACCAGCTCCACGCCATTTTCTTTAAATATCGGCAAAACAAATTTAATCATTTTTTCGCCAACAAAAAACCCCTGCGCGCCCACAGTCATTACCAAACCTAAAAATTCACCGTTCAATACTTCCTTGTCGCTTAGCGCCGCGCGACAACAAAAAGACCCGTTTCCCTTAATTAATTTTACCAATTTTTCCGCTTCTTTTTCACTCGCCACCTCGGAGAAAATCAATTTTTCTCCGCCTTTGCGTTTCCCGCCGTGTTTAACCCCGGACTCGCCCGGCGTAATTTCAACGAAGCCGGGAATCCTTTTCAGCAAAGAAACAAATTCAAATTTTTGAAAAATATGATTAATTTTTTCGCGGTCAAAATCTTTCAGCGTACAGGCGTCCAAATTAAATTCAATGCCCGGCACGGCGCAATCAATGGCCGACAGCTCTTTGCTCATCTTCGCGCTCTCTTCGCCTTCAATTAATTTTTTAATAACTCCGGGTTTTATTTTTTTTCGGATTTCGGATTGCTGATTTCGGATTTCTTTGTATATTTTTTCTACACTGCCAAATTTCAAAATTAAATCGGTCGCTGTTTTCTCGCCTATCCCGGGCACGCCGGGAATATTATCAGATGGGTCTCCGCGCAGGGCCTTGTAATCCACCATTGCCTCCGGTCCAAATCCAAACCGTTTTTTTACTTCTTCCGCATCATACACCACCGTGTCGCTCATGCCTTTTCGCAAAGTATAGACCTTTACTCCGTCTCTGATCAGTTGCAAAGTATCCATATCGCCGGTGACGATAAACACTTCGGTGTTTTTTTCTTTTTCTAAATTTTTCACAATCGTCCCAATCACATCGTCGGCCTCATACCCCTGCTTCTGATAAATCGGCAAGCCGAAAGATTTTACCACTTCATGCGCGAACGGAATTTGGTCGTACAATTCCTGGTCGGCTTTTATGCGCGTGGCTTTGTATTCTTTATACTGGACATGGCGAAAAGTCGGACCAGCCATATCAAAAGTAACCGCAATGCAATCCGGTTTCAAATCCTTCCAAACCTTAAGAAGCATGGAGGTGAATCCATACACCGCATTTACCATAACGCCGTCTTTGGTAGTCATTGGCGGAATGGCATGATAGGCGCGGTGGATGATGGCATTACCATCTATGACGATAATTCTTTTCATGCGTATTATGATACCTTGTCAGAGATTTTTGAGCAAGAAATAAAGACAGGCCCTTGGGGGGCCTTCTTGCGGGGGTGTCACCCTGCAGTCGCCGAGGGGCGGCTACGGGTAGTGCGGAGGACCTTCTGCGAGCCAGAAAGCAACGACGAGGACGCCGACAATGGCGGCGGCGATCATCGCCAGCTTCACCAGATCTGTCAACCTCTCCTCTCTTCGCTGCCGGCGGGTCTTCGGAAACTGCTGTATCTCAACCTTCGGCCGCTCCATGAGCATTCGTTCTCCTCTCTGTCCTATCGGACCGTGCATTATATACCACAAATCTACGCGTGTCAATACACGAGCTGGCTTC
>ERZ1292629.2330-Hain-H43-01um-R1-2330-length-16226-cov-7_pt1 | contig 16226 bp, 18 predicted proteins | sample MGYA00564399_ERZ1292629 | MGnify/ENA primary metagenome ERZ1292629 (study PRJEB36523, sample SAMEA6512636) | groundwater metagenome | collected 2019-01-08 | study: AquaDiva: Metagenomics assemblies of 32 groundwater samples
AAGACCAGAAGTATCTTTATCTAATCTGTGCACAATTCCATAGCGCGGCGGACGCCCGACATCCGCAAGTCTGGGGTATTTTTTTATTAGAGTATCAATCAGCGTGTTTTCTGTGGTTTGTCCTTCGGGAAAAACTATCAATCCTGCTGGCTTGTCTGCAACCAAAAGAGCATTATCCTCGTAAATTATTTTTATATCCATTTGAGCATTAAATATTTTCCCAGTCATTAATGGAAATGCCAGCTTGTTTTAAAATTTCCGCAACAAGATGTTTTGGAATATCGCCGTAATGAGGATTGGGAATGTGAACTTTTAATTCTTTTTTAGCCATAAATAAATGACGACCGCCTGAATAGGGGCCATCAAATCCGAGCCGTCTAAACTTTTGAACTAATTTTCGCCAGGAAATATTTTTAGGCATTTCTCGCAAATTGACGATAGCCAATTTTTATTTCAAAACCAGGTATTCTTTCTCTTGCCCGAATTTTTAAAAGAAACCAATCCTCCAAAACCTCCTTTAATTCTTGTCGGCAACCCTCCAGATTTTTAGCGTTAGCCCAAACTCCTCGCACTCCTGGAATTTCACCAAAATAACTGCCGTCTTTGAGAATTTTATATCGTGCCAATTTCAATTTTTTTTCAATATATTCGTTGAACATATTTTTTGTATTTATACTTTATTACGATTTAAGATTATCATATTTTTCACCGAAAAGCAATTTTTAATCCCCGTAAATTATTTTTATATCCATGTGGGCGTATCCCGACTTGAACGGGAGACCTCGTCGATGTCAACGACGCGCTCTAACCAACTGAGCTATACGCCCATGGTGGGCCTGGCAGGGATCGAACCTGCGACCCTTACTTTATAAGAGTAATGCTCTACCACTGAGCTACAGGCCCACGTTATTTTTTATTATTCTTTTTATGTTTGTTTATCAGTTTTTCAAACTCTTCTCTTTCAATTATTTCCTTTTCAATTAGATTTTTAGCCACTTTGTCTAAAAGGTTTTTCCTTTTTAACAAGACGGCTTCGGCCATTTTCTGGCAGTTTTTTATAATCATTTCCACTTCTTCGTCAATTCTTTCAGCTATCTTTTCAGAATAATTTCTTTGCTCTGAGATTTCTCTACCCAAAAATATCAGTTCTTCTTTTTCACCGAAAGAAATGGGTCCCAAAGACGACATTCCGAATTCTTTTACTAATTTTCTTGCCAATTCCGATGCCCGGCTTAAGTCATTTGCGGCACCGGTTGTCATTTCTCCAAATTTTATTTTTTCAGCGCAATATCCGCCCAAAAGCGTGGCTATTTCAGAAAGAAATCCTGTTTTTGTTTTCATTTTTCTTTCTTCTGATGGCACTTGCAATGTGTAGCCGGCTGCCATGCCTCTGGCAATAATTGATATTTTTCTTACTGGCTCTGTTTCTGGCAAAAAAGTGGAAACCAAAGCGTGACCTGCTTCGTGAAAAGCCGCAATCTCTTTTTCTTTTTTAGACAATATATGGCTTTTTCTTTCCGGTCCCAGCAAAACTTTTTCAATTGATTCTAAAAACTCTTTTTGGTGTATCTGCGTTTTATTCTGTCTGGCAGCCAATAAAGCAGCTTCGTTGGCAACATTGGCCAAATCAGCTCCGGTAAAACCAGGTGTCCTTTCCGCCACCTCCTTGAAATTAACATTTCCATTTAGCGGCTTGCCTTTTGAATGAATTTTTAATATCTCCTCTCTGTCGTGTACGTCTGGCGGATCTAAAACAATTTTTCTGTCAAATCTGCCAGGCCTCAATAATGCCGGGTCCAAAATATCCGGACGATTCGTCGCGGCGAGAATTATGACTCCGGTTTCTTTTTCAAAGCCATCCATTTCAACTAAAATCTGATTTAAGGTTTGTTCTCTTTCGTCATGTCCTCCGCCAATGCCAGCTCCTCTGTGGCGTCCGATGGCGTCTAATTCATCAATAAAAACTATTGAGGGCGCTGTTTTTTTAGCAGTTGAAAATAAATCTCTTACGCGGGCTGACCCCACTCCAACAAACATTTCAACGAATTCAGAACCAGAAACCGACAAAAAGGGAACGTTTGCTTCTCCAGCCACTGCTCTGGCTAATAATGTTTTTCCAACGCCGGCAGCTCCCACCAATAACACGCCTCTTGGAATCTTAGCCCCCATTGCCAGATATTTCTTTGGAAACTTTAAAAAATCAACAATTTCCACCAGCTCCTCTTTCGCTTCTTTAAGGCCAGCAACGTCTTTAAAAGTTATTTTTTCTTTTCCATGGCCTTCGGCTCCAAATAGCCTGGCTTTAGCTTTTGTAAAATCAAATACTTGTACGGCTCCGGATTTTGCCTGCTTAAACATCATCCAGAATATGAATCCGAAAAATATCAGAGGCAGTATTCCAAAAACTAAAATCGGAGTTAGCCATGACCATAAGCCCTCTTTGACTGGCTGCACGTCAATTTCTACCTTTTGCAAATTATCTTTATTTACTCCTAAGTTGTTAAACAGGTCAGTTAAAGAAGAGCCCGATTCTTTCATCGAAGTTGCATTAGTATTGTCGTTATACAATATTGACAGCGAATCGCCAGAAACCGTGATCTTTTTAACCTTGCCCTGATTTATATCTCCAACCAGCTGCGTTACTGATATTTCATTTGTTTTTGCAGGTGGATAATAGAGCAGGCTAAAAACGCCGCCGACTGCCAAAAGGATTAATATGACTGAAATAAAGTTTTTGAAAAGTAGATTCATATGGTTCGTTCGTATATATATTTATACGATTAATTTAACACATTTAAAAAGAAAATTCAATATAATATTAATTGAGAAATAAAAAAAGCCCGAGACAACGATAGTTCGCTTCACGGGCTATGTCAACGACGGACCGCACAGGTTGCTGACTGGGTCGGCTTTCCTTTTGCGCCGGCTACGTTGGCTCCTTCTTTTCCTTCCATGCTTGGAAGGCGTTGAAGAGATTTTCGTCGAGCCAGGGCTCCTGTTCGGAATCCCAACTCATCCAGCCAGTGCGTCGGGCCATCGTACCGACAACCTGGGCAATCCTGACCTTGTTCTTCTCGACTTGGAGCAAGGCTCCGCTGTTCGGGCCGGTTTGGAGAAAGATCGTCCCCTCGTTGCCAGCCTTGGCCTTGGCCGGAGTAAAGTCTTTTGTGGCAGAACCTTTCAGCTCCGCCAACCGACCCCTCCTTTCTTCGGCCCATTTCTGGGCTCGTGCCTCGGCCTCCTTGATAAAGGGCCAGCCCGCTTCGGCCATCGGTATCTTCTTGCCCCTTTCCATGGCAGGGAGGTATCTGGTTGTGTGCCAGCCCCTGCCTCTGAGAGTGACCGCGTCGGCTGGCAGATTGGTCCTGTCTAAGAAGGTCTCGGTGAGTCCCTTTGAGTTCAGGTTTTTCAGAAGCTGGCTGAGCTCGTAGTACGTTTGCACGTCCCTTGCGGGCCGTACGATTTCGACGTACAACCGCCACAGAGGGTCAATCGCGTCGACCGTTTTGGCCGTGCCTCCTATTGCGGCCAAGACGGCCAACATTTTCCCGGGCGCGTCGCTGCCTTCCCTTACCCAATCACGCAGTTGAGTCTCGATTTCGGCCAGAGAGAGGGCATACCATTCCTCCTTCACATCGGCCTCAAGCCGATCGAATCCCAACTTCTGAATGGCCAATGCATCGGCCTCGCTGAGAGCTTTGACAAAGATGGCCACAGCCCTACTGTTCGTCAGGATACTGTTAGCAACGGCAATGCCGCCCATTACATCTACGCCAGACAGCGCATCGCCAGCCAGAAAAATCTCTTCCAGCAGGCTTGCGGGTTTTGCGGGCTCGGGCGTCGGCGGCTTCGGCTTCCGGACCCTTGGCTTGCCAGCCTTAGCCGTCTTATTTGCAGGTTTCTCGGCTTTGGCCTTCTCCTGCCTTTTGATTGGTCGGACTTTTGTCCCGTTGCCCAATCCACCTGCCAATTTCTCAGCGAGGTTCTCGTTCATGACACACACTCCTTTTGGGTTTTCCCAAAATCAGGCTACTAGGTTCGTTGACTATCTGCATCTCCGCTACGCGCGGAGATGATTTCCTTTATCAAAGAGCGCCGCGCTCTTTACTTACCAGTCGCCTTGCGGACGAAAGGTTTATTGCGCTATCTTTAGATTATACACTTCGTTAATATTTTGTCAATCCCCCTGTCTATTGACAAATGGTTTATAATTTGATATAGTAAAATTATTATTTAATGGCTAATAGTTATCAAAAAATTATTATACCGACACGTCCCCATCCCGATGTAATTGCGGGGATATTTCTTTTAACAAAATTTGGCGCAAAAAAATATCCAGGAATTAAAGATGCTTTAATTGATATTTGGCAGGAATTGCCAGCCGGGGATACAAATTTGTCTTTAGAAAAAAAAGGTGTTTTACTTTTGGACTTAGGTGAAGGCAAATTTGACCATCATAAAAAAGGAAAAAACTTGTCGCAATTAATAGCCGAAGATTTAGGAATTTTAGCAGAACCTTCGATAGCAAAAATCTTAGCTTACGCCCAAAGAGACGATAAACACGGATTAGGAACAATTTCAACCGATCCTCTTGATAAAGCATTTGGACTGTCGGGGTTAGTTGCATCTCTAAATAAAACAGAAGAAGACCCTGAAAAAATTGTAAAAATTGTTTTGCCTTTGTTGGAAGCTCACTATTTAGAAGAAAAAAGAAGGACAGAAGAACTACCGCAAGAATTTGAAAAAAAATTAAAAGAGGGCAAGGCAGAAGTTTTCCAAGTAAAACAAGGAAAAAAGGATTTAAAAGTTATTGTTTTGGAATCTGATAATTTAAGCATGGCTGGCTGGTTAAAATCTTCGGGAGGATTTAAAGCAGATGTCGTTTGCCAGAAAAAAAGCTCTGGTTTTACAAATATACTTACAAAACCCTTGAAAATGGTTGATTTAAGATGGCTGGCAGCGTATTTGAGAAAAGCCGAGGCAGAATTAAGAGACAGAAAATTAACATATTCAACATTCGATTTGATGAAGCCGGGTAAAATTCCAGAAATCCCGGAATGGTATTATGACAGGGCGACAAATTCGGTTTTAAACGGAGGCGCAAGTCCGAAGGGAATTTTGCCGACAGCAATTCCATTAGAAACAATAAAAGATATATTAAAAGAGGCATTGGCGCAGGAGGCGCCGGGAAAATAAGTTCTTATTTGTCCCGCCATAGTTTGTCGTGTGCGATAAATTACGGCGGGACAGAAAAGAGCACATTGCAATCAGCCAAACCCTGTTTTGAAGGAGGTGCCTGATGAGGCGAAACCAGTTGCGTGAGTTCCCTGAACCCGGCATCGTGGTAGGTGCGGGCTTGAAAGGAGAAGAGGATTTTCTGGAAGCCGATGAGCGCGGAGTGCTCGCTGTACCGCCGAGCGTGAATCCCATCGGGTTTCACCTCGTGGTAGCGACAAAGGAAGACGATCGCACCTTTGTGGTCCAGAAGAACGTTGGCCGGGAGAGCGGCGGTTACCACCGTCACGCCCTTAGCGAGTTGAAAGGCTTTGCGAAGGGGTTCCGCGCCATTGTGATGCGCGACCCGATTGAGGTCGTGCGTGCGGGTAGTAGCGTTTGGACGTCTTGGCACCAGGACAAGCCCAACCGCGTGGACATCTGGTCTGTCGGCAAGGATGGTACGGTCATGTTGTTCCAAGTGGGTGTGATTACCCACGACAACGGAGCGACATGGAAGCTCCACGGCGAGTACCGCTGGAAGGGACAACTCTTCAGGGATGGAGACAAGATTGTCGGCAAGCCCGAGCATCCCCGGTGGGGCGCATTCGATGTCCGCAGGACCATCTTGGAGCAGGCCGGGTTTATGGAGCTCGTCAAGAGTGCCAGGCTTGAGGAGTGGAGTGGATCCGACGAACAGTTGAACCCGCCATTGCCCGAAGTGCCAGGTCCTGGACATGCCGTAGTTCAGTGGTACATCACGTTCGCAGGGCAGACCGGCCAAGGACCGGCCAATCTGTACCCGAGTGATGGTACCAACGCTTGGATTCACGGGACCGACATTCTCGGACTCGCTCCGGACCCAGACAGAGAAATCCGTTTGTGGCAGGGAGACATCGTCTCTTTTACCGGGACTGCCAAGTTTGGCAAGAAGCCGAACGGTCCGCCCAAGCTTCTGGGCGTTCGTCTGGTGGAGCGTTCCTGGTAGGAACGCTGATTAACAAGGCCGAAAGGCCAGGTCTACTATGAGTAGACAAATAACCCTGTTAGGTTTTCTGATGGGGTTTTTTTATTACAAACTATTTTTCAGTTACTAATTTTAAGCTCATTCTATGCTCTTTTGGTTCTATAAGTAAAACCTGAAAATCATAGGTTTCGCCTATTTTCAGAGCTTTCTCCATTTCATCTTTTGAACTGAATTCAGAAATATGACAAAGCCCTCTTATTTTCGGCATTATCTCCACAAATGCTCCGAAAGCTGAAAACTTGATTACTTTTCCTTTAAGAACGTCGCCTTTTTTATGCTGTTTTTCAATTTCTTCCCAAGGATTTTTCTTTAAGCTCTTTAAAGATAAAAATACTTGATTGTTATTTATATCTATAATCTGGGCTTTTACAACTTCGCCGACTTTTACAACTTCTGCGGGATTTTCCACTAACTGCCAGTCTAGTTCTGAAATATGGATTAATCCTTCTATCTGTTCTTCGGTAGATTTAGCAGAAGAGGGAAATTTGATAAAGACGCCAAAGTCGGCTACGCCTGTTATTTCTCCCTCAATAACGTCTCCCTTGCTGTATCCTTTTAAGGTTTCTTTTATTTTTTCCTCTGACTTGGCTTTTTCAGATAAAATTAGTTTATTTTCCTGGGCCAATAAATCAAGTATTTTTACTTCAATGGTTTTGCCAATGAATTTTTGCAGTTCTTTTAGTATTTTTTGCTTGTCGGCATCTATTACGCGGGGGTAGTGTTCCGGAGCCAGCTGAGAAACAGGCAAAAAGGCCGGTATGCCATCTAAGCTGGTTAAAAGTCCGCCTTTGTTTACCCCGGTTATTCTAATGGTTAAGACCTCTCCTTTATCCTTTTTGTCTTTCAGCCCCTGCCAGCTTATTTCTTTTGTAGCGTCTCTCAAAGAAAGCTCTCTGTAGCCTTCATCGTTTTCTGCCTCAACTACTTTGGCAAAAACTTTGTCTCCAATTTTAAGGTTTTTTATGACCTCCTTTACCTCGTAAAACTCTCTGCCATAAATTATCCCAGTTCCATAAATACCCAAGTCAATAAAAAGAGACGAGCGATCTCTGGCCACAACGGTTCCCTCTACGGTTGAACCAACTGAAAAAGGAGAAGATGCGTCTTTAGTTTTTTTAATAATATTTTCTTTAAGCATATTTTTGTAATACTTCCAATATACACGAGACAATTGCAAAGGTCAATAAGTTGTGGTAAAATTAAAAAATATAAACCATAATTGTTATGGCAAAAATTACTTGGGCAGGGCAATCCTGCTTTCAAATTTCAGTTTCTAATTCAAAAGACCATTCAGCTGATATTGTGATAGACCCTTTTGATGAAGCTGTGGGATTAAAACTTCCTAATTTTTCAGCTGATATTTTATTGGTTACTCATCAGCATCACGACCACAATAATATAAAAGCCGTGAAAGGAACTCCGTTTTTAATTTCGGGTCCCGGTGAATACGAGGTCAAGGGAGTTTTTATACAAGGCATTCCTTCTTTTCATGATGATAAAGAAGGCAAAGAAAGGGGCCAAAATACAATTTATACAATTGAGGCAGAAGATATGAGATTTTGCCATTTAGGGGACTTGGGCCAAAAACAGCTTACAGACGAACAGTTAGAGAAAGTAGACGGTATAGATGTTTTAATGATTCCCGTAGGAGGCGAATATACTATTTCTTCTGGTGAAGCTCAGAGAATAATTTCGCAGATTGAGCCAAAAATTGTGATTCCTATGCATTACGCTCTGCCCAAACTTAAAATCAAGCTTGATGATGTTTCCAAGTTTTTAAAAACAATGGGCAAGAATTCAATTACCCCGCAAGACAAGCTTACAGTAAAAGCATCAACATTGCCAAAAGACGGCATGGAAATAGTTATATTGCAACCGTAAGTTATATGGATATTGCTGCAAAAATTAAAGATTTTTTGACAAAATTGCAGAAGCTGCCCGACAAACAGAAGAAAATTATTTTGTGGGTAATTGTTATTATTCTAGCTTTGATATTGGGCTTTTTTTGGTTTAAATCCGCAATAAATAAATTAGAAAAATTGGGAGAGAATGTAAGCCAAATCAAACTTCCCGAAATCCAAACTCCAATTGCCGAAAATCCAAGCGCGCAAACAGACGAAACCGCCGATTGGAAAACATATACAAATGATGAATATGGGTTTGAAATAAAATATCCAAATAGTTGGTATTTTAAGGAAGTAGAAAAAGGAATTGTCGATGGAGGGATTTATTTTTCACCCTATCCGCCCGACGAAAAAGACGAAACGGGAGGGATAGCCTTTACTAGCGAAGCATTAAATATAAGTGCAAACAATCTTGCGGAGAAAAGTTCGCTATTGGAATATGTCAAAAATTATTTGAATCTGTCTGTTGCCACAAAGTTTGAAATAGAAAATATAAAGGTAGATGGGGCAGATGGAATAAAAGTCAGAATTACTTGTGACGGAGTCGGCTGCGGAAATCCCCATTGGTTTGTTATGAAAGAAGAAAAAGTGTATATTTTTAATTCTGGCTTGTCAGATAAAATAGATGTTTTTGAAAAAATTATTTCCACTTTTAAATTTACAAAATAAAAAATAAATAATGGATATTAAAGATATAAAAATAAAATTAAAAAATTCAGAGCAATTTTTAAAAGACGAATTTTTGGTTAAAAGAATCGGAGTTTTTGGTTCGTATTCAAGGGGTGAACAGACGAGAAAGAGCGACGTTGATATTTTGGTTGAATTTATTGAAGAGCCAAGTTTATTTAAATTTATAAGATTGGAACGTTACCTTACGAATATTTTAGGAGTCAAGGTTGATTTGGTTATGAAAAATGCTTTAAAGTATTACATAGGAAAGCATATATTAAAAGAAGTAAATTATTTATGAGAAAGACATCGCCCAAAAGAGAATATAAAGATTATGTGTCAGACATTGCAGATTCTATAAATAAAATAGAGAAATTTGTTGGGAATTTTAGTTTCGGAGAATTTCAAAAAGACGAAAAGACAATTTATGCGGTTGTTCGCGCAATAGAAATTATAGGCGAAGCGATTAAAAATATACCGGCATCGGTTAAAAACAAACACAAAAAAATTCCCTGGAGAGATGCGGCAGACATGCGAAACAAGTTGATACATGAGTATTTTGGTGTAAATTTAAAAGTGGTTTGGAAAGCGGTAAAAGAAGATATCCCTGAGTTGAAGGGAACAATGTTGGAATTGTTAAAAGAATTAAAAATAAACAAGTTAATTTGATATGGCGGGGGAAAAAGACCTGCCTGCCGGCAGGCAGGAAAAAAAATCACGGGCGCAGGAGGATGAAAAACAAGGAGACAGTAAAAGAGGAAATGTGACTCAGAGAGAAATTGTGACAGAGTTAAAAGAATCATACATTGATTATGCAATGTCGGTTATTGTCGCGCGCGCGCTTCCTGATGTCAGAGACGGATTAAAGCCCGTTCATAGGAAAATTTTATTTGCAATGAACGAGTTGGGATTGGGCTCTGGAGCAAAGTTCAGAAAATCTGCAGCTGTTACCGGTGATGTCTTGGCAAAATATCATCCGCACGGAGATGTGGCTGTTTATGATTCAATGGTCAGAATGGCTCAGGATTTTAACTTAAGGTATCCTTTAATACAAGGTCAAGGAAACTGGGGTTCAATTGACGGAGATAGTGCGGCGGCTATGCGTTATACAGAATGCAAACTATCAAAAGTCGGAGAATTATTGCTGCAGGATATTGAAAAAGACACTGTAAATTTTATTGATAACTATGACGGCACGAGAAAAGAGCCAGTTGTTTTGCCCTCTCCGCTGCCTCAATTATTGTTAAATGGTTCTTTGGGTATTGCTGTGGGTATGGCAACTAATATCCCGCCTCATAATCTAACGGAAGTAATGGACGCCTCAATTCATTTATTAGACTACCCAAAGGCTGAAACACCGGATTTATTTGAATTTATCCAAGGTCCTGATTTTCCAACAGGAGGCATAATTTATGACCAAAAAGAAATAATCTCTGCTTATTCGCAGGGCAAAGGTTCTATTTTAATGCGCGGCAAAGCTGATGTAGTTGAAAGAAAAGACGGACAAGAGCAGATTGTTATTACAGAAATTCCTTATCAGGTCTTAAAGTCAGGTTTGGTTGAACAAATGGCAGATTTGGTTTCTGAAAAGAAAGTTGAAGGAATAAAAGATATCAGGGATTTATCTGACAGAGAGGGCATGAGAATTGTTATTGATGTTAAAAAAGGCTTTCAGCCGCAAAGAATCTTAAACCGCCTGTATAAATTTACAAATTTACAGAAAACATTTCACTTGAATCTTCTGGCTTTGGTTGACGGCATACAGCCGGAAATCCTTTCTATTTCTGATGTTTTGAAATATTTTATTGAGCACAGAAAAGAAGTTGTAACGCGCAGAACAAAGTTTGATTTAGAAAAAGCTAAAGAAAGAGCCCATATTTTAGAGGGTTTGACAATTGCTTTAAAAAATATTGATGCGGTAATCATAACTATTAAAAAGTCAGCAGACAAAGAGGAAGCCAGAAACAATTTAATAAAAAAGTTTAAGCTGACTGAAAGGCAGGCAGTAGCAATTTTGGAAATGAAATTGCAAACATTGGCGGGTTTGGAAAGAAAAAAAATAGAAGACGAGCTAAAAGAGATTTTAGAGACTATAAAAGAGCTGACAGCGATATTAAAAAGTCCGGAGAGATTGAAGGGTATTATAAAAAAAGATTTACAAGAATTAAAAGAAAAGTTTGGAGACAAAAGAAGGACAAAGGTAATAAAGCAGAAATTAGGCGAGATTACAGAAGTTGATTTGGTGCCATTAGAAGAAACAATGGTTACTTTAACTACAGGCGGATATATCAAAAGGATAAATCCCGCTACTTATAAAATTCAAAAGAGAGGCGGGAAAGGCATTATGGGAATGAAAACAATGGGAGATGATATTGTAGAACATTTTCTTTTTGCCTCTACGCACGATAACCTGATGTTTTTTACCGACTCTGGAAAGGTGTTTCAGACTCAGGTATATGAAATCCCAGAGGGCACAAGGGTTGCCAGGGGCAGGGGGCTTTTGAATTTTCTGGAATTATCAACAGAAGAAAAAGTTTTGTCATTAGTGCCCACCAAAAAAGAAGAAGCGGGAAAATTTAAGTATTTAGTTATGGTTACAAAAAATGGAAGAATAAAGAAAACTGCTTTAGAAGAGTTTGAGAATGTAAGAAAAAGCGGAATTATCGCCATAAAGCTGGAGAAAGGAGACTTATTAAAAAAAGTTGTTAAAACAACGGGCGAAGACGATATAATTTTAGCAACTAAAAATGGAATATCTATAAGATTTAAAGAAAAGGACATAAGGCCAATGGGTCGCTCGGCTGCTGGAGTAAAAGGAATTCGCTTGAAGAAGCAAGATGAAGTTATTGGAATGGATGTGATAGAGAAAAGACCAGGAAAGCAATATTTATTGATAGTAATGGAAAACGGCTATGGCAAAAGAACAGAAATTTCTCAATACAGAGTTCAAGGCAGGGGCGGCTCTGGAATTAAAACAGCCAAAATCACAAGCAAAACAGGCCCTCTAGTGCTTTCTAGTATTTTAGAGGATATAATAGAAGAAGAAGATTTAATCGTTATTTCAAGAAAAGGACAAGTCATACGAACCAGCGTAAAATCCATATCTTTATTGGGCAGGGCAACCCAGGGTGTAAGGATAATGCGCCTGGAGGAAGGAGACAAGGTTGCCTCTGGCGCTTGTCTAAAAGATTAATTGTTGTATAATTGAATAATATGAATAAAAAAATAATCCTGCTTATATTTGTTGGTTTGTTCGGTTTAACAAGTTTTGCTTTGGCGCAGGTGGTTGAAATTAGAAACCCTTTAAGCGCTCAAAATTTCGGACAACTTTTATTGCAAATTGCCGGCGCGGTTGGTTTACTTGTGGGAACCTTGGGCACTATAATGATAATAGTTGCCGGTATTCTTTATCTTACTTCAGCTGGCAGTCCGGAAAGAATGAAAACAGCTAAAACAGCTTTAGTGTATGCAATAGCCGGTATAGTTATCGGCATAGCGGCCACAGCAATAGTAGAAGTTATTAAAAGCGTTCTTGGTGCAAGATAAAATTTTAAAAAGGTCGAGACATAAACTTTAAAATTAAGAATTAAATATCAAAAATGAAGAAAATTGCATTAACATTAGCTTCTATCGGCTTGGTGGTTCTGCCGATTGTGGCATTAGCGCAGATAGGGGGCGCGCCGCCAAATATTTCCACTGACCTTACGTCATTAGGTAATAAGATTGCAAATGCCGTTTGGATAGTTTTCACAATTATTGTTTTGATTGCTTTCGTTATAGCGGGTGTCAAGTTTCTTTCAGCGGGCGGCAGTCCTGAAAAAATTCAAGAGGCAAGAACAGCTTTTCTTTGGGGGATAGCTGGAGTCGTTGTGGGTATTTTGGCTTTTACGATAATTACCGTAGTCAAAAACATATTTTAGTTATAAGCTCTGGCCCTTGCTTGTAGATATAAGTTAGCGAGGGCCAGAAAACTATATGATGAATATGAATAAAAAATTATTATTTCTGATTTTATTAGGTGTTTTGGTTTTACCAAATATGGTTTTAGCGCAAACTATTACTGATATGGTGGCTAATGTTGCAAGAGTAGTATGGGTTGTTGCAACGGGTATAGTAATTATTCTTTGGGTTACAACAGGCGTTTTGTTTTTAGCCGCTCAAGGCGCTCCAGAGAAGTTGACTAAAGCAAAAACAGCATTATTTACATCTATAGGAGGAACGGTTATAGTTATCTTAGCTTACTCGGCAGGAGCTATAATAGAAAACGCAATATTAAGAGGAGTTTAAAACATGAACAAAAAAATATTATTTTTAATTTTACTTGCTGTTGTTTTAGTTTTGCCGATAGAGACACACGCACAACAACCGAATACATTCTGCAATATGGTTAAAAGTGTAAAAGATGTGTCTTATAATATAGGTATTACATTAGTGGTTGTCGGCTGGGTTATTGCAGGTATTTTATGGCTAACTTCGGCTGGGAACCCTGAAAAGACAGGAATAGCAAAAAAAGCTATATTGGCCGCGGTTATCGGGACAATACTAATTATAATAGCTGGAATGGGGGCCAATTTAGTAGCTGACGCATTAAAAGTACAGTGGAATTTTTTAGGGTGTGGATAAGGGTGATAATGGTGTCAACTCTATTTTTTGGTGCCATTTTTTGTTATACTTCTGTTAAGCCGAGGTGGCGAAACTGGCAACCGCGCATGGCTTAGGACCATGTGTCGCAAGACTTGTGGGTTCGAGTCCCACCCTCGGCACAACAAAAAAAGGCTATGTCCGACATAGCCTTTTTTTGTTGTGTATTTTATCCAACTTTCACTCCTATTTTTTCGGGGTACCCTTTGGGTCGTTCGTTTTTGGGGATTTTTATAGTCAACACTCCTTTATCCATTTGAGCATCGGCTTTGTCTATGTCTATATTTTCAGGTAAAACTATTTTTCTTGAAAAGGGCCCCCAGTAGCATTCCTGGTAAAAGTATTTCTTATCGTGGTGGTTGTTCGGGTTGCACCTATTGCCCTTAATAACCATCATATCTTTTTCCAATGATATATCAATGTCTTTTATCTGCACTCCGGCAATGGCTGCTAAAACCACGAAATCTGAATTTGTTTCAAAGACGTCTATTACTAACTCGCCGTCAGTATTAAATATTTCAGATGACTCTTCTTTAACTTTTATTTTGTTTGCCATATATTTTTAATTTAATTTACATATACCCTTCATTTTTTTTAATTTTTCAAAACCCGAAATAACAAAGAAGGCTAATACTGTCAGAATCATTATTGGTATGACTATTTTAAATAGTCCCTCCATTGTCATTATAGAAAAATTATAAAGGCCGTGCAAGCCCGCAGCTATTAAAAAACCCAAAGCAATATATTTTAATTTCTTTTCTGTTTTGTAGATTGAAAGAGCTATAAAATAGCCCAGTATTCCAGAGCTCAAGGTGTGTAAGAATGTGGCTCCTATAAAACGGATAAAGCTCACGAGGACGGTTCTATTTATAATATCGTTTAAGGTAAGTTGGTCTGTCGGAGCAAACAAATAAAGTATATTTTCTAAAGCGGCAAATCCTAAAGCAGCAATAACCATATATAGCATTATATCCAACGGCTCATCAAGTTCTGGGCTGTTTAAAACCTTTGTTCTTATTACTAAATATTTAAAAATTTCTTCTGTAAAGGATATTATTAAAAACCAGTATATTAAAGAAATAATAACAGGGGATAAGTTGGGACCGAATTTGTTCAGTAAGGCGGCAAACCATATTTGAACAAAAAAGACCGGTAAAGTGACTAAGGCGCCCCATAAAAAAATTTTTAAAACCATTTTGTTTGATTCCGGGTGTACGTCTTTTCTTAGATAATAAGAAAGCCAGGTTAGACTGGGCAAAATTCCAAAAATTATGTAGAGTATTATTTTATAGTCCATCTTGGTTTCCCGCCTTATGAAGGCCACTCTTCTATCATTATACACTCTTTTCTGTCTTTTACTGGTAATTGCTGATAAATTTCTTCGGTAATAAATGGCATAAACGGGTGCAGTAATATGAGTGAATTTGATAGAACGTATAGCAAGAGAGCTTTGGTTTTTTTATCGTTTTGTTTTTTTGACTCTTCTATGTATTTATCACAGAAATCATGCCAGAAAAAATCATATAAAGTATGGCAGGCTTTTCCAAATTCAAAAGTCTCCAAATCTTTATTAACTGATTTTATGGTTTTATCCAAAGCTTTTAAGATGTTTTTATCTGCATTCGTTAATTTGAATTTTGAAATTTGAATTTTATTTGGGATTTGGAATTTGGGATTTGGATTTTGAAGTAATACGAACCTTGCAGCGTTCCATAGCTTATTACAAAGCTTCTTTCCCATAACTATATTATCGGTTACGAATCTCATATCTTGGTTGCCCATTATCTGAAAGGCGATTCCGAATCTTGTTGCATCGGCCCCAAACTCATCAATTAGTTTTACAGGGTCAATTCCAGTTCCCAATGATTTTGACATTCTTCGGCCATCGCGAGTTAAAACAGTTGCGTGTATGTAAACATCTTTAAAAGGAATTTTTTTCATAAATTCCATGCCAGAAAAAATCATTCTTGCAACCCATAAGTTTATTAGATCGCGGGCAGTTAATAAAACATCGGTGGGGTAAAATTCTTTTAAATCCCTGGCTTTAGCGTCGGGCCAATTTAAAGTAGCAAATGGCCACAGAGCAGCGCTGAACCATGTGTCTAAAACATCATTTTCACCCTGTATCGGGATTTTATGGCCCCACCAGATTTGCCTTGATATGCACCAGTCCCTGACATTTTTCAGCCAGTCAAAATATGCTTTTTCAAATGACTTAGGATGGAATTTTATTTTACCTTGTTTAACTGGTTTTTCTGCCAGCTTCGCTAACTCCTGCATTTTCAAAAACCACTGCAAAGAGGGGATTAGCTCAACAGTTGTATCGCATCTGTAGCATTTTGGAACCTGGTGAACATATTCTTCAGTTTTTTCTAAAAGGTTCTGGGTTTTTAAATCTTCTATAATTTTTTCTCTTGCCTCTAAAACTTTTAATCCCTGATAAGCTAAAGGCGCTTCTTTTGTAATTCTTGAATATTCGTCGATAACCTGTATGGATTCTAATTTATGTTTCTGGCCGAGCTGGTAATCAACTAAATCGTGAGCAGGTGTTACTTTCACAGCTCCGGTTCCAAAAGTCAAATCAACTAATGGGTCGGCAATAATAGGAATTTCCCTTTCAGATAATGGCAATATTACAGTTTTTCCAACTAAATTTTTATACCCTTTGTCTTTTGGATTTACAGCCACAGCACTATCTCCCAGCATTGTCTCTGGTCTTGTTGTGGCAACCGTAATATTTTTGCCGTCTTTTATCGGATATTTAATATAGT
>ERZ1292629.2334-Hain-H43-01um-R1-2334-length-16199-cov-8_pt1 | contig 16199 bp, 22 predicted proteins | sample MGYA00564399_ERZ1292629 | MGnify/ENA primary metagenome ERZ1292629 (study PRJEB36523, sample SAMEA6512636) | groundwater metagenome | collected 2019-01-08 | study: AquaDiva: Metagenomics assemblies of 32 groundwater samples
ACCCTAAATTCCGGCCGATTTCTTTGTGATCCAGATTTGCCATTTTTGAGCTCCTAAGATAAATTTATCACAAAACAATAATATTGACAACTGAAAATCATCTCTCTAAATTTTTTTACCTACCACCTCCCAAATCTTTTCGGCGATTTGTTCGCGGGATAAAATCTTACCATTTTGAGCGCAGATTACACAATGCCAGTTTTTCCGGGTTTTGCAAAAATTTCGATATTGGTTTTGGACTTTTTTTAAATAATCGATATCGGCTTCGTGGATATCTTTTTTCCCGCGTCCGTCCATCAATTTTTGGCCAATTTCCACCGCCACATCCAAATATAAAACCATATCAGCCCGCGGGATTTGAAAATTTCCATATTCTAAATCATTAAGCCATTTAAGAAATCTTTTCCGCTTAAGCGGTGAGAAAATTTTAGCTGTCTGATGAGCCATATTTGATTCAGCGTAGCGATCGGCGATGACGATGTAATCTTTTTTAAGCCAATCATTAATTTTTTCTTTGGCCTGCCAGCGGTCAGCGGCATATAAAACCGAAGTTAAATGAGCGTCAACTTCATTCAGCTTGCCGAATTCACCGTTTAAATAACACCGCACCAATTTACCAAAAAATTGGCTATATTGAGGAAAAGAAATTAAAACCGCTTTTTTCTTTGCTTTTTTAAGACGCTTCAAAAGTAATTCCGCCTGGGTTCTTTTGCCCGACCCGTCAGCGCCGTCGATAACAATTAGTTTGCCTCTTATCATATATTTACTTCACATGAGATCTTAGCTGAATGCTTTTGTCTTTATCAGGTAGTCCGCAATGACGTTCACCCTCCCAACAAATTCCTTCTGTCTTACAGGAAGGACCTGCATAGCGAAAAATTTTCGGAGCTACTTTCATAAGTTCTTTATGAAATAAGTAAGCCATTCTTCTAATTTCCCACTGAGCGCGATTGCACATCCTCCGCGATAAAAAATTAAATAAAGACCTGGCATTCATCGTCACTACAATTTTAACATCAGTAGCATTAGGCAATACAAATCGAGCGTCTTCTTTAGGAATTCCCATTTCTATCAATTTTTCATATTTACTGCCTAATTCCTCAATCGTCTCTTCAAATATTTTTTTGGCTGCTGTCTTTGAGTGAATTGTCGGTGGCGTAACAAAACCAAATTTTCCACCGCTAATGTAACGTTGAGACTGCTGACTATAACTGGCGATTCGATGTCGAACTAATTCATGGGTGAGGACTCTTGAAACTTCCTCAACCCCAAAAGTAAAAGAGACATGTTCAATCGTTGAAGTGTGACCTGAACCAACCACCATTTTAATTAGTCTCGCTCGCTCTTTTCCCGTCAATTTATTTTTGATGTTTAAAGCGGAGTCTGAAGAATAGCACTGACGAATAGCGGCAGCAACGATTTTTTCGGGATCTTTAGTGTAAGAAAGTAAAGTGACTTTCATTTTGCCTCCTATTTAATCGGGAATTTTCGGCAAAGTTTTAAAACTTCTTTTTGAATTTTCTCTTTTGACTTTTCTTTTTTTAAAGTCGCGGAAATTAGTTCAGCAATCAAGACCATTTCCTTTTCTTTCATTTTTCTCGTGGTCATTGCCGGCGTCCCCAAACGAATTCCCGAGCCGATAAACGGTTTTTCCGGATCAAAAGGAATGGTGTTTTTATTGCAAATTATCCCCACTTCCTCAAGTAATATTTGTCCTTCTTTGCCGGTAAGTTTTACCGGACGCAAATCCACTAACATTAAATGATTATCAGTCCCGCCGGAGACAATTCTTAATCCCAATTTCTCCAAAAATTTTGCCAGTGTTTTAGCATTTTTTACAATTTGTTTAGCATAAATTTTAAAATCAGGGTCTAAGGCCTCGCCGAAACAGACGGCTTTGGCAGCAGTTTGATTATCATGAGGACCACCTTGAAGACCGGGAAAAACCGCCCGATCGATTTGTTGGGCTAGATTTTTTTTACAAATAATTATCGCTCCCCGCGGACCGCGCAGGGTTTTTTGGGTAGTCGTCATTACCACTTCAGCATAGGGAAACGGCGACGGATGAACTTTGCCGACAATTAGACCAGCAATATGAGAAATATCGGCAAATAAAATCGCCCCGACTTTTTTAGCAATTTCGGAAAATTTTTTAAAGTCAATAATCCGTGAATAAGCGGTTGCTCCGCAAACTATCATTTTCGGTTTTTCTTTTTTTGTGATTTTTAAAATTTCTTCATAATCCAACTGCTCGGTTTTAGAATCAACGCCGTATGAAACAAATTTGTAAGCTCTCCCAGAAAAACTAATCGGCAGACCATGGGTAATATGACCGCCTTGATCAAGTTTCATCCCTAAAACTTTATCACCAAATTCCAAAAGCCCTAAATAAACCGCCGCGTTGGCCGGCGAGCCAGAATAAGCTTGGACATTAGCATGCCATGAATTTTTAGATAGCCGAAACATTTTTAAAGCTCGCTCTTTAGCAATCTCTTCAACTTCATCTACATAAATTTGCCCGGCATAGTAACGTTTTCCCGGATAACCCTCGCTGTATTTATTAATTAACACCGAAGCGGTTGCCTCGCGAACTGCCAAGGAAGCGTAATTTTCCGAAGCAATTAAATCAATAGTATTTTTTTGACGCTCTTCTTCGGCAACGATTAATTTGGAAATTTTTGGGTCTTGGGATTTAAGATTCATTTTACTGCCTTTCATATTGTTGAGTTTCATTTTCTATAACTCTTAATTTGACTTTGGCTTTTTTGAAAATTTTTCGTGTTTCTTGTGCCGCGTGATATCGGTGCTGGCAGATAACTTCATTAATACCGACGTTTACGATCATTTTAGCGCAGGTTGAACAAGGTTCCATTCGGGTATAAATTGATGACCCGTTAATTGAAATTCCGTATTTCGCCGCCTGACAGATGGCGTTTTGTTCAGCGTGAACTGTCCTCACGCAGTGCTCGGAAATATTACCGGCTTCATCAATTACTTTACGCATATCGTGCCCCGTTTCGTCACAATGAGGCGCTCCCTTTGTCGAACCAACATAGCCAGTGGTTAAAATCTGACGGCCTCGGACAATAATCGCCGCTGCCCGGCCGCGATCGCAAGTGGCTCTTTTGGAAACCGCTTCCATCACATCCATAAAATATTCATCCCAGCTTGGACGCTCGTATTTTTGTGTTTTTGATAATTTAGCTTTCTTTTTAGCCATTGGTTTTAATCTTTTGCCAAATTTTTTTTAAATTGGCTTCTAATTCCTTTTTAGTCCCTTCATTTATAATTGTAAAGTCAGCCATGGCAATTGGGCCGCCTTTATTTAAATTCTCAATTTCCGCTTGATCTCTTTTTGGAGTTTCAGTTTTTTTAAAGGAACGATATTTTAAATTTTCATCAATTCCGTGCCGGCCAGAGCGACCGACGAGACGCTGATAGCGAATTTGGGGGTTAGCGTAGACTGCTATGCAATAAAAGTTTTTGTATTTCTTTTTAAAAACAAGATATTCCTCCCATGAATATAAACCGTCTACCACCACATCGCCGCGGAGTTTATCAATTTTTGGAAAATTTAAAATTGCGAAAGCCGCCATCCCATGAATTTTACGAATATTTTCCCTAATTTTTCGTTCTGATTCCTCGCCGGGGGGAAGTTTTTTTCGTTTGACTTCATCCAAAGTTAATTGTCCCAAACGAATATAATCAAATCCCTTTCGAATGAAAAAATCAGCCACTTCGCTTTTACCAGCTCCTGCCATGCCAACGATAGCTAAAATTTTTTTCATTTTTTCCCCGTACTTCCCAGCCGGCCTTGGCCGCGGCGGGATTTTGAAATTGCACTAACCTCTATCAGTTTAACATTTTCCACCGGCTGGATTAAAAGTTGGGCGATTTTATCGCCCTTTTTAATTTTATGTGTTTTTCGGCTTAAATTTATAAGCATTATTTTATATTCCCCTCGGTAGCCAGCGTCAAAAACCCCGCCGATGGTATGAATACCATGCAAAAAAGAAATACTCCCTTTATCCCAAATTAATCCCGCAAAACCTTTGGGAAATTCCAAAGCAAAACCTAAAGCAAATTCATGGCGCTCGTCGGGTTTTAAAGTGTAATTTTCCCGCGAGTACAAATCCAAACCGGCATCACCGGGGTACGCATATTTTGGCAATACCACATCATGATTTAATCTTTTTATTTTAACAATCATCGCTGATTTAATACTACGAATGATTAAAGCATAATGTCAAATTTTTAGGTATAATATAGACAATGAAAACAATCGCTTTTAATCGTCGGGCTTTACACGAATATCACATTTTAGAAAAATTTGAAGCTGGTGTTGTCTTAACTGGTGAAGAAATTAAAGCCATTCGCGCCGGCCGAGCCAATTTATCCGGCGCCTTTTGCCGAGTCCAAAATGATGAGGCCTGGATTTTAAATTTACATATTGCCACTACCAAAGAACCTGAACGAAGCCGAAAACTGCTCTTACATAAAACGGAGATTCAATCGCTCATCGGTAAAACCCACCAGAAAGGTCTTACTTTAATCGCTTTGTCGCTTTATTTTAAAAAAAATCGAGCGAAAATTTTAATTGCTTTAGCTCGCGGCAAAAAACTCCACGATCACCGTGAAGAACTTAAAAAAAGAGACATTTCGCGACAGCAAGAGAGGGACCTTAAAGAATCTTAGATAATTATTTATTTAGATATTGTAGATATATATTTTATGGCCAGCGATAGAATGGGCAGCTCCAGATAAATTTTTTATCGGAAATCCGACTGAAATTAAACGACTGCCCTTTTTTAGTTCTTTTAAAAATTTCTGATTTAATTTATCAAGTAATTCCGGTAATAAATAACAATAAACAATATCGGCTTTTGGAAGATCCGTGTTATTAATATCTGAATATCTGATGATAATTCTTGTATGGATTAATCCCCCTTTTCCGCTCGAGCGTTTTAAAGGGGTTAATTTCAGAATTGCAACTCGGGTTTTAGCATATAAATAATAGAAAGGCGAAATTTCATAACCGATTGCCTTTACTCCAATTTTTGCCGCCTCGATTAAAACATCTCCCCGGCCACAACCCAAATCGTAAAAGGTCTCGCCTTTTTTTAATTTTGCTAATTTAAGCGCCTCTCTAATAATTTCTTTGTTCGCCATCACATATGGACTACCATAAAAAACTGACACCAGATTCGAAATCTGCCAGATTAATAGTCCAAAAGAAATTACCGCTAAAATTAAGAGCATAACTATAGCTTAAAGTGTAAATAGTATATCGTAAAGTGACAGGTTAAAAAATATAGTTTTTAGTTTTTACTTTTGAATTTTAACTTAATCTTAGTAGATATAGCCGCGAATGGGGCCATACGTCGTTGGGATAGTTCTCGATGATATGACTCCGAAACCGCGATAATTCATCTCGGAAATCGTAATCGTCCCGTCATTATTGACCTGATCAACAATCCCCACATGCCCAGTCCGGCCGCCTTCAGTGGTAACAATAATTGCTCCGATTGCAGGAATACTGCCAGTTGCCATTCCTGCGGCCCGAGCATTAACAAGCCAGCTTGAGGCATTACCCGACCAGGTAACGGTCCGTCTTTGGGCGGCATAATAAGTGCAATATCCATAGGGAAAATATCGAATCTGCGGGGATGTGTTAATCGCTTTTGGCGCGACAGGGTCAGATTTGGCTTTTGTTGTCTTCGAGACATAAGTTTTTTTGGGCTCTAAAGTGATTTTTGTCTCGGTCACTAAAGGTTTAACAATATAGTCTTCGGCAAGTTTATCCCGATGGCGATTTTGTGGCTCTGGCGCTTCGGCTGATACCGCAGGAACAACATTTCCAATCATTGTTTTGGCTAGATCAAGATCAATTTCCGCCGCCCGAGACTTATTAGCGCCAGCAAACATCAGAATTAGAAATATCACCAAAAATAAAACACCGCCAGCAAAATTTATAGCTGGAAAATGAGAGGGTAGATTTTTGAAAAGAGTTTGTTTAAGGGTTAGTTTATAGTTTTTATTATTGAACTTTTGTTTAGTTTTTTGTTTTTGAAGTTTTGATTTTTGATTTGATGATTTTAAGAAAAGCTGATAATCAATGGTACAAATATGAAACCTCCCAAAAAGAGGAGAATAACTGAATCCCATCCTTTTTTAAAGTGCTTGCCCAGATCCTATGCGTTAGAGGTTGCAGGCGGGCAGAAATTAACTACTCTCGCTCTTGTGTTGTTTTAGTTTTTAAATTAAAAAATGCCTTAACGGCACAACACGCTCTCCATTTTACAGGATACCTAAAGTTTGTCAAGGGTCTAAATTACTCCTGTAAATTAACAATTTCCATAGGGTGTGGATAAGTTTGGGGCAACAAGTTAGTGCTAAACAAAAAGGAACCAGTTTTGACCACTGATTCCCATTTGGTGGAGCTAAGGGGATTCGCACCCCTGTCCGAAAAACTTTTTGACAATCATTGACAAGCGTATGCGTTGTCCTCGTTTTTCTTGGAGATAATACCAGGACGATCTCTCATCTCCAAAGGTTGACTGTTGACGCCACCTCCCTTCGGCCAACCAGCAAATGGGGGTAACGTGCCATGGCTGTTTAGGCCAAAGCAGGTGCTAAATTAGGTTTAGCGTTTAGATTTTGTTACGGATTTTACGAGACTCGTAACCTGCTCGACTTGAAATTGTCAATTCGTTTCCCGTCGAAACTTGATAGCCCCATTGTCTGGATTATAGCATAAAATCTTGAAAATTGCAATAATTTAGTCCGAAAATCGCTTGGCTGCCTTCTGCCAATTAAGTTGAGGAAAAATCGCCTCAAGATAGGCGGCTTTTTTGATGCCGTAATCGAGCATATAGGCGTGTTCGAAAACATCCAAAACCAAAATCGGCTCGCAACCGGCAAGGTGGCCGACATCGTGTTCATTAATCCAAATATTAAATAGTCTGTCGGCTTTTTTGTCATAATACAAAACCACCCAGCCGATCCCCCGCATCAGTACCATTGCCCGGAAATCTTTCTCCCAAGATAACAAAGAGCCAAATTCTTTTTTAATCGCCAGAAAAAGCGCCGAATTATTTTCCAAAGCAATCGGTGTTTTAGTTAGATTTTCGAAATAGAGTTCGTGGAGCCGCATGCCGTTAAATTCCCAGCCAAACCGTCTGTTCAACTCGGCATATTCCGGCGTTTCATATTTATCGGCTTTCTCAAATGTGACTAAAATATCGTTTAATTTATTGAAATTTTTAACATAACCCTCGTATAAAATAAAATGATTTTCTAAGAGTTTATCACTTAAACCTTTTATACCCAAAAGATGGCGAAAATTTTTGGCCTTGTACATTTTTACTCCTTTCTATTATTTTTATAATCGCTATTTAACTTCTACTATTAGTATAATGAAAATGACCTCCGAGTTAAATGTCAGCCGCTATTTTTACAAAAACTTCTGATTTGCCACTACCATACTGCGCAGTATAGAAGTGGAGTATTAGGATGGTTTTGTTATTAAAATCCATATATTGTAAATGGACAATTTCTTGACATTTTAGTCAGCTTATGATATAGTAAGGAGTGTTTTTAGAACTTTAAAAAATATTTCAAAACAGCAAATTGGTTGTCTTTTGGCTGATTTAAGATAACCGGTTTGCTGTTTTGAACGGCTACCCGTGCCGAAAACGGGAGACGTTATCGCCTATATATGCTGGGTAAACCAGCGAAGGGAAAGAAAATGGATGCGTATGATAGGTAACGGAATTCTGGGATGGGACCCCTTCGAACGTCGATCAGACCGCTACGGATCTGTCATTCTATTTGCATCGCTACAAAGCGATAAAGCGGTCACGCCCAACAAAGTGAAGGGCGGCTACGGGAGACTCATTGCCGAAGTCAACCAGACTAGGCAGTCAAGACACATTGGAGACTTCGTCCAGGGTGTGGCTCCCGAAACTCCAGAAGTAGGCGAAAAGATCATCCTAGGAGAAGGATACTTGCGGTACGAAGGTGTGTCTATTGCTCTCGTACCCAAAGACCATCGTAAAATACCGATACTGGATGTCGGGGCGCTCTACCGAGCCCATGACCAAACGGTCACACTGTTTTTCGAAAACCTACCAAATGATACCCAGAAGTGAAACCGTACTGCAGTAGGGAGGGCTGTCCAAGGAGACGACGATGAGAATCGAAGACCGATGTGTCATCATCGAGCCCGCGGATATGCCCATGACTGATAGGGAAGTCGACAGACTGATGATGACAGCAATCTGGGCTGATGCTGTCGAGACCGAATGGTCGGAAGAAGTAAGGGTTGTAGGGGAATTCTGGTTCAGAGTCCAGTTTCCGGATGAAGAGGCCAAGTTGTATTCCGAAGCGGCGCTTTGGCGCCGGCTGAGGAAAATCTAGACCACCGGAAGGAGACAAAGGATGATTAAGAAAGTTACAGTTATCTACCTGGGTGAATTTGGGGGCGAGTTCCGTGCAAACCTCGAAGGGACAGACTGTTGGGGAGGCGGTACAACCATCGAGTCGGCTATCGGCGCACTAGTGATGGCCGCCTTCAGGGAATTCGGATTGGAGATCGATTACAATACGGAGCACGCCACCCAGCTACCCCAGCTACCACTCCCGAACGAGTAAGCACCCTCTTCCCGCTCGGATCCAACCGCCCCGCCGCGCACCTGCGCGGCGGGGTTTCGCATTTTATAAGCCCTAATCTTAAAAATTCCAATGGCTCACACCACTGAGCCATTCAATCAGGAGGGGCTCAGCCCCGCATACAGCGCTCCTATAAGTACACTACGTAGTAGGTTTTACAGGAAGCTGTTGTGCGGGGCTTGACCACGCTAGAACTGCTTTCGGGCTTACCCCGCTAAGCGGGGTCACGCCGAAGCGCAGTCTACGGGGTCTGCGCCCCGCCTATGGCGGGGCTTGACAAAATGTAAAGTTTACTTTACAATTAAAAATGGAGATAAAATGATTAAAATTTCAATTTCAAAGGTCTCCCGTAGGCTTAAAAATCTAAGGGAAGAGAAAAAACTTACCCAAGAGGAATTGGCCGATCAACTGGGAATATCGAGACAATCGATTATCTCGGTTGAGCACGGCAAGTGCTTGCCATCTCTTCCCTTGGCCCTACGAATAGCAGACATTTTCCAAAAATCTTTTGAAGAAATATTTTTAGAGAAAGGAGGTGAGACAAATATGCCCCGCTATTTAATGCCTTGGTCACCCTTTGGTGATCTTGACCAATTATTCGAGAATGATGATTGGCCAACCAGAGCCACCCCTCGCGGCTGGCAGTTTCCTGCCGTCAATGTCTCTCAAACAGAAAAAGATATCACCCTGTCCGCCAATATTCCTGGCATAAAAGAAGAGGATTTGAATATTGAAGTAGGAGACGATTTTGTTGATATTGCCGGAGAAAGAAAAGCTGAAACCCAGGAAGAAAACAAAGATTTTTTTCGCAAAGAGATTACCTATGGTTCATTTGCCCGCCGCATCCCTTTGCCAACAGAAGTTAAAGCCGATAAAGCCGAAGCTACTATCAAAGAAGGACAGCTCAAACTTACTATCCCCAAATTAACACCTGAAAAACCAAAAGTGACTAAAATTAAGGTCAAAAGAGAAAAGTAAAATTTGTTTGTCTTGCCCTGATTTTTCTGGTAATATAAAAATATGACTTCTCAAAAACCTTTTATTATTGGGATTATTGGTGGTACTGCCTCCGGCAAAACTTTTGTCATTGAAGCCTTAAAAGATTATTTTGATGGCAAAATTTTGGTGATTTCTCAAGACCAATATTTTAAAGGCGAGCGGGTGCGCCGCCTCGACCGCTGGGAACGAGCCAATCTCGATCAGCCTAAGGCCTTTGATAACGAACTTTTAGAAAAACATCTCCAAAAATTAATCGCCGGCAAAACTGTTCTCGCGCCGGTTTATAATTATCAGCTTCAAAAGCAGACTAAAGGCCAAATTCCTTTTGAACCCAAACCGGTGATAGTTTTAGAGGGAATTTTAATTTTTAACGATCCCAAAATCCGCAATTTAATTGACTGGAAAGTTTATTTGGAAGCCGCTCCCGACATCCGTTTGGCAAGGCGACTTCTTCGCGATATTGAAGAACGAGGCATGACGATTGAAAATTTACGATCTTCAATTGAATGGTATGTCCAAATCGTCAAGCCCATGCATGATAAATATATCCATCCGATGAAAAAATATGCCGATGTCCGCTTAGACACCGATAAGGGCTCTCTTGATGCCGCCAATGTGATCAAAGAAAAAATTAAAGAAGTTTTAAAACAATACGAATCTTAAGATTAGACCTCTAAGGTCAAGGAATTAACGGACGATTAGCTCAGTGGTAGAGCGTTCGCTTGACGTGCGAAAGGTCACTGGTTCGAGTCCAGTATCGTCCACCAATTAAAAATTATCACCATAAAAGATTTCTCATCGGGGTTTTTCGATGACTAAGAGTTGTTTTCCAGAGGACGATCCCAGATGAACCAATCTAAACCTTAAACCATAAAAGCTTGGCCGAAAAATTGCCCGGGAGATATTTTTTTTACCAAAAACCTCGCTTGCCAGTTTTAATAATTCCTTTGAAGTGAGAAAAGCGACAATCGTGTGGGGGCTAATTTGAAAATATTTTGAGCGGATCCCTAAAGAAGAATTTATTTTTGATAAACCATAAATTATTCTCCCGGCAATTTTGGATTGATTAACTAATTCTTCAATAAAAATTGCTCCTCCGGGTTTAAGCAGACGTTTAAGCTCTAAAAGCGCCTGTCTTTGATTTTTACGGGTATTCGATAAATTTTCGCCAATTAAATGATGCAAAACATCGCGAATAACTATAATATCAAAAGAGCTGTCAGCAAATTTTGGTACTAAGATCGAGCCGTTTATAAAACGAATTTCCGGCAGGATTTGATATTTTCGATATTCGGCCACCAATTCAACATTGGTTAATTTCGCTTTGGGAGAAAATTTAGCCAACCTTGAAAGTAATAACCCGCCGCCGCCGCCAAATTCACAAATCTCTAAAGGCTTTGTCGGCTTATTTTTTTTAAGCCAATTAATAAAAAGAGAGATCACCGGCGAAAAAAAAGCTGATTGATCTTCTCTCGAATAGCGCTCTACTTGTTCGTAAAAAAGCTTTTTTACAGATGGGTCTTGCACTTTTACCTTTAAAAATATTAGGGGCGGATTTTTTTAATCTCCGGCCATTCCTGGATGAGAACTGAAATTGCCGCCGCTACTGGCACGGCAATCACCACTCCTAATATTCCCATCAATTTTGCTCCTACTAATATGGCTAAAATTATTATTACCGGCGAGAGCCCCAGGACTTTGCCCATTATTTTAGGGATTAAAAATTGAGATTCTAATTGCTGAATTAATATATAAATAATTAAAATTAACAGAGCTTTCAAGGGCGAAACTGTAAAAGCAATAATTAGCGCTGGAATCAGACCAAGCCAGGGACCAATATAGGGGATGACTTCGGTTAATCCTCCCCAAACTGCCAGTACTAAAGCGTAAGGAATACCTAAAATTAGTAAAGCAATGCCGTCAAGAATGCCCACCGCCAGCATCAGAATAATCTGACCTCTTACCCAGCCGCCCATTTTTTCGGCGATTTTTTTTAAAATCGCCGCTAATCTATCTTTGTGTTCAAAAGCCACCACTTGGCTTAAGAAATTTTTAATCGCGTTCTGCTCAATCAGCATATAAAAGGTCAAAACGATCATTGTCCCAATAGCAACAATCGCCGAGATAAAGCCGATAGTGGTTGAGTAAAGACTGCTGCCCATTCTTCCTAATCCAGAAGAAATATTTAGCAGACTTTCTTGATAGTTGCTAATTGAATGCTGCAGACTTTGATATAAAGGTCCGAGCTTACTGAAAATAAGGGGTAAATTAATTGCTAATTGTCTAAGTTCGCTGATTACCGGCGGCACAAGAATAAATCCTAAACCGATAAGAATTCCTAAAAAAATTATTGCCAAAAATATTACCGCTAATACCCTGGGAATATATTTAGCCATGCGATTAACCAAAGGAGCTAAAGCGGCGACAATCACCAATACTATAAAAAAAAGCACCACAATTTCTCTAATGGCAAATAAAAACCAGATTAATAAAACCGCTGCCGCAAGTTTGATTATTGAAGTGGTTGAAATTTCAAATTTTACTTTATTTTCCATATATTTTAGTTAATTATAACAAAAGGTCAGCTGGAAAGCAAATTCATTTCCACACTAAAACCGGAGTTTTGGTATTGGGGAATTATTCATCAGCGAGGCGAAATTTGCGAATCGCAATAAATAGAGTAATCACAATCCAACCAAGGACAATAATAATATTGCTGGGATTGATAAAGGGTGAGGTATTTTCCAGAGCGATTTGTCTTATCATACGAAGCAACGGGGCTAAGGGTAAATATTGGACAATTGAAAATAACCATTTGGGCAATTGATCAATTGGAAAAAAGACGCCGGCTAAAAACATCATTGGGATTGAGATTGCTACGGACATTCCTTGAGCGGCATCGGTTGTCCGGGAAAAACTGGCGACAGAAAAACCGATGGCCTGAAAAAGCAAACCGCCAAGCAATGCAAATAGAAAAACTAAAAAGATATTGCCTAAAATGTGAGCATCAAAAAAGTAAATGCCGATGCCTAAAATTAAACTTACTTGGATTAGATTGATTACCAACCTTGATAAAACTTCGGCAAAAACAAATTTCCATGATTTTAAAGGGGTGGTGGTAATTCTTTTTAAAATTTTGTCCTCGCGGTTTTTAGCCATAGTGATGGCGATTCCTTGGATTGACGAGTTCATTAGCGCCAGTCCAATTAATCCTACCAAGACAAAATCAAAATAATTTAGAGACTCATCAGCGGTGGTCTCGATTTTTATCGAATAAATTGGTTTGGCATTTTGGCTTCGAAAATTGACGGCCGTCAAAAACTTATCTAAAAAACCTGTTACCACCATATTGGCCTGGGCGTTTGAAGGATCATTAATGACCATAATTTGGTTGGAAGCAGCTGGATTTTGACTGCCAAAATCAGCTGGGATTTCGACGACAGAAATTATTTTGTTTTTTTTGAGATTGTCTTTGGCGAGATTGATATCGGTTTCTTTTTGGATCTTAAATAAATTGGCATCGATCATTGATTTCTCAATATTAGTTGCCAATTCAGTTTGGGAATTATTAATTAAAGCCACGGTGCCGACATTTGTCTTATTGCCGCCAAAGAAAAAACCAAAAATAATCGTGAACATTAAAGGAAAAAATAGGCTCCAAAACAGAGCCTGACGGCCGCGAATCATCATTTTTAGGTTGGCTACAAATAGTTTAATCATCGTTTAAAATTATTTTCTTCATCGGTAATAGTTTTTCCGGTCAGTTCGATAAAAACATCCTCGAGACTAGCATTCGAGACATCGATGCTTTCCGGTTTTTGCTTTTGAATTAAATCTATTGCCATATTTAAAGCTTTTTGCGTTTTTAATTTGATCTGATAATGGGCGGTTTTGCCTGGCAAAAGTTTAATATCGCAATCTTTGGCCTGACATTTTAAAAGGATATTTTTAATCAGTATTGGATTTTCTTTAGCTAATACCACCTCGATTTTATATGGATTTTTACTTTTGCTAATTAGCCGGTGAGGTTTATCCAAAGCGATAATTTTACCCTTGTCCATAATCGCGATCCGATCACAAAGTATTTCAGCTTCCTCCATATAATGAGTGGTTAAAATTATCGTTTTCTGCTGTTTTTTAATCGCCGAAATAATCTCCCAAGTGTTTCGCCGGCCAATTGGGTCTAGGCCGGTAGTCGGTTCATCTAAAAAAACAATTTCCGGATCATTAATCAAAGCGGCAATAATCGAAAAACGCTGTTTTTGACCGCCGGATAAATTTCTAACATAAGCGTTGGCTTTGTCTTCCAGAGCGACCATTTTGAAAAGTTTATCCGGCTGGATACTGGTATTATAGAAACTTGCGAAAAGCTCAAAAATTTCTTTTAAACGCAAATTGTCAAAATAAGCGCTCGATTGGAGCTGGACACCGATTTTTTCTTTGATTTTATTTAAATTACGGCGATTTTCCAAACCTAAAACTTGAATTTCACCAGAAGTTGGTTTTCTAAGTCCCTCGATCATTTCTAAAGTAGTGGTTTTACCGGCGCCGTTTTCGCCGAGAAGTCCAAAAATCTCGCCTTTATAGACTTCAAAAGAGATCTTATTCACCGCCAAAAGGTGGTTATATTTTTTGGTTAAATTTTTGACTTCAATGACTTTGTCCATAACGATTTATTTTCCACACTTTTTTAGTGTATCATCAATAATATACTTGGTCAATTTAATTGAAACCCCCGCGCTCACGCGCGGGGTCAAAGTTCCCCCACCGATTTGGTAGCTAAAGAAGCAGTCAGGTCACAAAGTACCTAACCAGCATACAATGCCCCAGATGGCTAGGCCAGCCAAACCAATGGCACAAACGGCTCCAGCGATAATGGCAATGACGGCCGCCGTCGGATTGTTGCTGCCGGACAAGCTCGAATCAGACGATTTCATTCCCCATCCTCCTTCTTCGATGAGAAGACCGAGCGGTGAAACAGCTACGGCTCAACTTTCGTTTCGCCACCGCGGGTCATGAACATCATCCCAAAACTGCAAAAACAAGAACGCAAGGCAAGATAAGATGAAGATAATGAACTTCCAGAGCCAGTGTCCTTCTGTCTTTTGGAGATCAACGTCGCCGGCTGTCTGCGATCCCATGCGGTCTTCCCCCTTATTAGTGTAGCGATACCGGTCTTGGCAAAACCATATAAGACCATCTTTGCGGTAAAACATCCAGCTCCATGGCTAGCATTTGCACTAACAATGCCAGCTGTTGAGGATCCTTAATACCAAGAGAGAGTCGCTTCCCATCAGCCATTTCCTGCTCCCGCAGTTCCGGAGGAATCCAGAGCCGAACATCAAAATAATGCCTTTCCATTGTCCACTCCCCCTTGCCAAAGTGCTTGAGGCGATAATCGCCTGATATTTTAATGATAGGATGTTGCAGCGAAAATGTCAATTAATATTGTCCTTTTTAAAAACAGCTACCCCGCCGGTTAGGGCGGGGTATTAGTTTTCGGTTCGTCAACAACGCAAAGACTATCATCGGCAAGATTCTCGACTATTATTCTTACCTCTTTTGTAATGTCCATTGACGTCTCCCCGCAAGGCGCAAAGACGTCTTGTGGTTCGATGATGCCGGTAAGTAACAGTCCGAAAACTGTCACCATATCGGCAATCCTTCCTGCTTTGACCATACTCACGACTTCTTCTACCGGATACCATTGACAGGTGGTTTTCTCGTCGCCTTTTCGAAAGTCATGCAACTCAAAATTCGAGCTGCACTCTACATAGAAGTAGAAGAAACATTTGGGACCCTCTCCATTTGCGGCTATTTCCCGGGCGATGTCATGGGCGAAACCCTGACAGGCGATTACCTTATGAATCTCAAGCTGGCCGCCTACCTCTTCCACAATCTCAACTAGGAAATCGCGGAGCATCGTAGACGGTATTGTGCCAATGTTTCCGGCTGGGAGTTCGATTGAATCCGTGTCGCCCGGCCGCCACTGACGGACAAGGGCAACATAACGATTACCATCAGGGCAGTCGGCTACAATAACCCCTGCTCCAGCGTGACCTTGTTGCTCATAAAGTCCCCAAGGAAACTTCTGGCCTCGGTAGCTCACCTCAAGTAATCGTCCATTAGGACCACATACAGAAAGCTCCTTGACCCCCTCTCCCCTTGGCCAACGCTCGGGAGGAACGCGCGAGACAAGAACATCAACGATTGAGAAAGCCATTCTGTCCGCTCCTTTTGCTCAGTCGAATTGTCAACGAACAACAATTTATTTTATCATCTTTTATTCTTTTTGTCAATCAAAATCTCAAAATTATATCAAAAAAATATTATTATTCCTTTTTCACTTTAAATTATTTTGGCGCCCTCGGGAGGATTCGTCCATCCAATCCGCCCATTGGCGGATTTGGAGGATCCGCCGTAGCTTTCAGCGTAGGCGGAAACCCCCGACCTTGGAATCTTCTGTATACTTCGCCTGGCGCCCCTAGCAGGAATTGCACCTGCGACCTTTCCCTTAGGACGGGACTGCT
>ERZ1292629.2339-Hain-H43-01um-R1-2339-length-16190-cov-9_pt1 | contig 16190 bp, 21 predicted proteins | sample MGYA00564399_ERZ1292629 | MGnify/ENA primary metagenome ERZ1292629 (study PRJEB36523, sample SAMEA6512636) | groundwater metagenome | collected 2019-01-08 | study: AquaDiva: Metagenomics assemblies of 32 groundwater samples
TGTATGATAATCTATGTTTTGAACATAATTGTTTTAACCATTTACAAATGGTAGTTTTTCCATTTCCAGGAGTTCCGGATAAAAGAATTCCTCTTTTGTATGGAATTTTATATTTCTGGTATAGTTCTTTTTTGGTTTTACCTTTTAATAAGAAATCAATTGAATTACTGTAAATTTCTTTAATAATTCCTGGTGGAAGTATTGGTTCTTCAACTTTTGGAATGGAAGATTTTTCTGTTCTTTTGAAAATTTTAATAAATGAATATAAATCTTTTTTTCTGAGCAGAAAAAGAGGAGGATAGCCGAACAAATAGGATGAATCTGGATTGGTCTCCCATACCCAGAACTGAATTTTTCTATAAGATGTTAGTTCAAATTCAAATAATCCAAAATTTATTTTCTTTGATTTTGAAAGTTCTCTTGGAAATATTAGTCTTATATGTGGATCATCTTGTGATTTTTCTGGAGCTATTTCTTTCGGAATGGGATACTTTATAACAACAGAACGAATTGTTTTTATTTGCAAATTATCTATGGTTTTGTTAGAAAAAATATCTTGTTCAAAATTTGGATCAAAAGAAAAAAAAGTTAAATCTTTTTGGTCAATATTATAAGTATCGCAAATTGTCTTTATAACACATGCGAATTCTTTGGTTTTTTTGTCAATTTCTGTGTATTGTTTTGTCATGTTTGAATTTTATGTTATTTTTTTGTAAAAAACAAGGAATTTTGGGAAAAATGTTAGAAAATAACAGAAGAAAAACTTTTTTGGGAAATTTCATGCTTAAAATTAAAAGTATTTATAATCAGATTGTTCGTGAAGCCTACAATATTGAACCGAGTCTTCCTCAAAAATATTGGCCGGATTTCTATAAAGAGTGGGTAGATGGAGGCAAAACCCCTAATTGGGATGTGTTTTTTAAACAATTACCAAAAAAGATGCAACCAAAGGCAAAACAAGATATTATTAAAGCACAAAATTCTCAAAAACCTCAATCACAGCAGCAACAACAATCTGCTGCTCAACCAGCGACTACTCAACAAGTACAAACACCACAAGTACCAACATCAACTCAACAACAAAAAGGATTTAGTAATCTTTGGGGTTTATTAGGGAACAAACCACAGCAGCAACAGCAAACACCAGCAACTCAAATTTCTCCGCAACAGCAACCCGTTAATGCTACTGAATTAGCAACTTCTTTGCAATCTGCAATTCGTGGATTTGGAAAAGCATACAATGCTCAAATTAAGCCCTATAATGAATCTATCAAAATTATCAACAATATAGTTCAAGGATTATCCTCTCAATCAGGTGCTCAATTTTTGCAATTTAATCCTCAGATTGGTAGTCAAGTTCAAGAAATAGTAACAACTCTAAACAATGCAACTCAACAAGAAGCTTTAGATGCTCAATTTATTAGTCAGTTATCTCAAAAAGTCCAGTCTTTGTCTAAAATAATGCAACCTCAGCAACAGAAAGCAAGAGCAGCTTCTTTAATTTTGACTCCAAGAATAGCAACTGCTTCATCAATTTTCTAGTTTTTGTGTTTTTGCATTTTCAATAAAATAACCCAAAGGACAAATTCTAGAAGGAACACTTTTTCTATAGCCTAGTGCAAGCACTAACTCATATATTTGCGTCAAAGAAGGGAAAGTGACACTATTGATATTTTTGAATTTGTCCACTGCCACAACGAATTCAAACACTTCATCTCCAAACTCGCCTTCTTCCGCTTTTTCTCTTTCTTTACTTTTTCTTATTCCTGATCCACGATCTATAACTAATGTAGGTGGCAGTAATTCAGGTGGATCGCTATCATAGGATTGTCCTTTACCGTTTAATAGCCAATTTAAACTGAGGTTCCATTTGCGACTTACGGACCATAAGAAATTGAGTGATTTTTTAGGATTCCCTTCTTCTATTTCATTTAAAGTATATTCTAAACACTCTAAGTCAGCACTCGCTTTTTCAATAGAAAAGTGTTTTTCTTCTCTTATTTTTGTTATTCTTTGTCCGAATTTAATCCAATCAATGTTATCGATTTTGATTTCGTGAAATTTTTTGATTATCAAGAATTTTTTCCTTTTTCAAGGGGTTTAGGTTCAAAAAACAGAAAACACACTAAGGTTATGGATTGGAAAATTAAATTTAACTCAGAAACAATCAAAAAACACCCTTTATTGGTTGTTAGTGACAATATTGTTTGTGCTGAATCTGAAGATTTCATAAAAACACAAAGAAAAATGATTCAGACACATGGCTGGGAAAAAGTTAAAAATGGTATTCGAGGTCATTTCTTGCCGGGAATTAACATTGTCGCTATAACATTATCTGCCGAAGATGAAGAGAATTCTACTATTTTGCAAAAATTAATTGAAAAATTTCCAGGTTCTACTATTGTTTCTGCAAATCGTGTAATCTATGGAAAAACTCTTTCATTAAACACTCTGGACAAAATCAATAAAATTGCGAAAAATAAATGGAACAATAATTTTCAAAAAGAAGCCTCCAAGGGTGAAGGACTTGATGAAAAGTTACCTTATTTCAAGGATAATTTTCTATTTGAAATTTCTGATATTGATCGTTATTCTACAGACAAATACGCCGCTAATCTAACACTACAAGAAACAGATAAAACTTATTCTATCGGATTCCAAATTAATAATGCACAAATAGGAATTGCCGGAACAACTCAATATTGGCATTATCCTAAAAACAAACTTAAAGAAGCAAAATCAACATTTAATGAACTAAAAACAGTTTTACATGAAGCCCTTGTTGATATTAGTTATCATCGTCCACCTATGGCTCTTATAGCCCCTATGATTCGCTCAGTTATTAGTTCTATTGATATTTTACATAGAGAACGTGGAATAAAAAGTTCATATGATTTTGGAGATTATACGAAATTCACACCTGATTGGAGAGAAACGATTTACGGAAATCGTTATCCTGATATTTCACAAAAAATTGTTGCTTTTGAACGAAATGATGAAGAAGCAAAGGCAATTCAAATAGAAGGTGGGAATTCTTCTCGTTCAAGAATATTCAGTTATAAACCGCAACAGTTTAATAACAAAATTGCTGCTGATTTAACGAATTTGAAACAGTTATTAGCCGATGTTTGGAAAATTACTTCTTCTACAGCGATAACTTCTATTTTAAGTTGGATGGCTGGAATAGGAATGGCTCCAGAACAATTAGAAGCACAATTGCAACGTGGAGCAACACCACAAGAAGTGATGCAACAACAGGCTAATCCACAACAACAGCAAAATGCTAATATTTCGCCAAAAAAAAATAATCCATTATTTCAATCTATTGAAAACCCTGGAGGTGGAAGGATTCAAAATAAAACAGCACCGAATTCAAAAGATATAGTAACAGTTCAAGGATATGGTAAAAAAATTCAACTTCATAAATCAGCTGCACAAGCATGGGAAGCGTTGGTGCAAGCTGCTAGACAAGACGGATTAAAAGAACCTTTGTTTTTACCCGTGTCAGGGTATCGTGATCCCGTTCTTCAAAAACAATTATGGGAAAACGCAAAAAAGAAATATGGATCTGAAAAAGAAGCCAGGAAATGGGTAGCACCTCCTGGAAATAGTTCTCATCAAAGCGGAAGAGCAATTGATTTTTATTTAGGCGGAAAAAATAATAGTGCAAATATTAATAAACTTCGTAATACTGAGTCCTATAAATGGCTAGTTGCTAATGCTCAACAATTTGGTTTTTATCCATATTCTGCAGAACCTTGGCACTGGGAATTCAACCCTTAATATTGGACTAAAGTCTAACTCGTAAAAAGTCCTATAATTATTGTCATTTTTACGTCAAATATCAATATGTTGTTAAATTGGGTGCTATTTCGCACCATTTTTGCAAAAAACAAAGAATTTTCTTGACATTTGTTTGTAATGGGTTACTATTCAACAGCCATAGAGGCGTAGAAGCAACGGAATTTGTTAGGAGAAGTGTTGAGGAAAAACGGGAGAATTGTTATGAAGACTGTTAGTAAGAAAAGTGGTGGTAGTGCGGGTATTCAGATGTATCGTGGTACTGGTGAAGATGCTGTAACCAACTACTCTTGTGGAGCAGTTGAACAGGCACGAAGTGAAAGTGTTGGAGTTTTGATTATTCGAAAGAATAAGAAAACAGGGCTATTGGAACCGACAGTTGCACCAGCAAGAATGGTTCATAAGTCTGATTTGCTTAGCGTTTATCGTGAAACTCACGAAAAAGGTGGACAAGGTAAATATGTTCATCTTGATGCCTTTCAAGATGATAAGACGATTCTTGGAGCACAGCACGTTAATCCTTATCTTCGTGATGAAGGTGCTTATGCTACGATTATCGAAGTTTTCAAGAAAAATATCGGACAAAAACATCTTTCTCAACTTAGGGCGAAGGTCCGCAAGACTTTTCAAGCGGGTACTCATCTTGTGTGGGATGGACAGCGAAACGAAGATGGTTGTTTGGCACTGTCTGATTGGATGACTGCAGAGCAGGTTTGGGAATTGGCATGTGAAATGAATCCTGATTTGCCTAAGAATCTTCGTAAGTCCAAGAGTGGACGTGACGATGTCTCCGAGTATAAGGGCGCAAAAGAAAAGTTTTTGACTGATCTTGATGTTTTGCGTCGTGCAACTTGTATTGTCAACGTTGCTACTGGCGACCGAGAGTATTGTGGTGGTGCCACACCTTACAGTAAGCCTTTGGAACAATGCGGGTTTGCGATTGACAAGCGGTTTTTGACGTATGATGTGGATGAAAATGGGGACGATGTAGCTCAGTATTATTATCGCTTGGCGATTGGGCGAGCAGAGCCGCATATTTTGAGACGCACTGATTGGGCGTATGAGGATGCTTCTTCCACTATTGCGTTTTTGAATGAGAAGGCTCGGAGACAAGTTGCTTGTTAAAGTACAAAGGTAGGCGTATCGATTCCGAGAAGAAAAAATCACCTAAAAAGGTAAAAACTTGGGATGATTTGGTTCTGGAATCGATAGAAAAAGATAAGGTAGTTAAGGAAAAACTGGAGAATTTGGTTAAACAAAATCTAAGTCTTCCTCGTTGACAATATGTCCTAATCCGGCAAGAGTGGGACATATTGGGATATAGGGTGCCTTTGAACTCGAAAGAGTTTAGAAGCATCCTATATTTTTTTAGAAATATTTTCATTTTTTGCAAAAATATGTTAATCTTCAAGTATGGAAATAAAACCGAATCAGCTATTGATTAATTCAATTAAACAAGATATTATTAAGATAGAGTGGTTTAATGAGGTTCAAGATGATGTGAAAACTTCTCTTGATTGGATTATAGATAATATAGACGAAATAGGTTCTTATTTTTCTAGCACTTATATGTCTATTTTTAGGTGGGAGTATGAGCGTAGATCATTAAAAAAGCAATTAACAAATCCAATGGCTGGGGTTTTATCTGTTTTATTAGGAATGCATATCTCTGAAGAAGCCTTTCTTTGTGGAAAACTTCCTACTCGCGTAATGTTGGATTTATATGATTATATTGAACCGACTGATGCAGATGTAGCTATTTGTTTATATTTGTGCCATAAAATAGATACTCTTGAAAAATCTGGAGCATTAACTCATACAAGAGAAGAATTAAAAACGACACCAACAGAGATGATAAATGTTTTGAAACAGGCACAAATAAAGAAATCTCAAGTTAAATTAACTCCAGAAGATAACCCAGAAAATTTCGGAAAATTTAGTTGACATCCTGTTAAACTTTTGTAAACTCTGCCTATTGTCTCTATCCTATTTTTGTCAAAATAAAAGGGCTGGGCGATGGACCGTTCAGTATTGTCGTTGGAATTGGGTCAAGAAGAAAATCCAGTTTTTACTCCAAACTGGACTTTCTTTACTGGTTACTCTATAGAGGAATTAATAGAAAAATGGACAGAACTAATACACCCAGATGATTCACACCATGTAGAACGACCTTTTATCAGTTCTCGTCAATTTGATTTGCGTTTACGAAGATTTGATGGTCAATATATTTGGTTCTTTGTCAACGCATCTTTTAGAAATTCTATTACTTCTATGGTTTTTATTGACATAGAAGATAGAAAACAATCACATAATGAATATTGCTCGCAACATGAATTCCTTTCTCTTATAACCAACTCCATTCATGCTTTTTTAGGGTATATTGATATAGATGAAAAATTCAGGTATGTTAATGAAAGTTATGAAGAACTGTGTGGAAAACAAAAAGAATTTATTTGTGGTTCAAAGGTGTTTGATGTTTTAGGCGAAGAAAATTATAAAAAAATACAATCTTATTTACATTTAGCCTTTAAAGGTAAAAAACAAAAGTTTTGTTTGGCACTGACAATTCAAAATTCACAAAAGCTGATGTCATTTTCTTTCGTTCCTCATTTTGATGATGGAAACGCAATTAATGGAGTTTTTGTTCTCTCAGAATTTGTAGAGAATTTAGAAATTCATGATTTAGAAACGTTCATTATGTCGATGTGGGCAAATAACCAGAATGAATTTTGTTCATTTATAGGTAAGGCTATTGCTCAAGTTGGTATACGTAAACTCCCTGATATTTTTCTTTCTATAGGTTTAGCTTATTTTTCTTTGCATCACATGTGTAATAGAATTGATTATTTGTATGATCATCATGAAGATAGAATTGAAGGGCAAAAAAGACGAATAGTTAAGGAAATGATCGATATAGAAGTTTCTGGGAATGACGATTCAAAGATAATTTGTGTTTGTGGGAAAAGTGGTAGACACAATAATGTTAAATTAATGCTTTTAAGAGATGAATTAGATAAAACTCCTTATTATTCTTTGCGATATTTTGTTGGTAAAGAAGAACCTGGAGATTTTTTGAAAAGAAATTGGCATTCTAGTATGTCTCCTATATTCAAAAATGTTTTGGCAGAACTTCCTGAACCTCACCCACCACGTTATCAAGATAATTGTGAATTTTGGAATTTTTGTAGACATGAAGAAGAAGTTTTGATATATCCTAAATCAAGTGCTTTTTATGATTTGGATGAAACAAAAAGTGTTGCAGATTTAGTGATTTTAGCAAGTAACTTTGTGGGTTTTAAGTGCTGAACCTTCCTTCCTCCTGCGAGAACTTCCCTAGAAGAATTCCCACTTCTTCTAGGGAAGTTTCTTTTTTGCAAAAAATATAATTTTGCAAAAAAGAATTAAAAGGATTAGATAGGTTCTGTCGGAAACAAGTGTATAATTTCGTAACTTTTAAAGGAGAAAAATTTTGATAACAAGCACACTAGAAAAAACACAAGAACTTAAACAACCTTCCGAATCGGAGCCTCCTAGTTGTAGTAGAACTATAACTCTTCCTATCTTTGAACAATCAATAACTACATCTCAAGAAATTAAATATACCCCACTTTCAAAATCTTCTTCCCCAAAATTCAAAATTAATTCAACTGCAAATTCTTTTAGAAAAAAGTTCTTTCCTACTGCTTCTAAAAATGAATGGAATGACTGGAAGTGGCAGTTAAGATACAGATTGCGTGATATAAAAACTCTGAAAAGAATATTTCAACTATCTCAAGATGAAGAATTAGCTTTATCTAAATTAGGAGATCATTTGCCTGTTGGAATAACACCATATTATGCTAGTCTAATGAGTTTAACTGATTCGTTTGAACCAATACGAAGAACTATGATTCCAGTTTCAAATGAATTTAATCAAACTTTAGGTGAAGCAGACGATCCATTAGCTGAAGATTCTCATATGGTTGTTCCTGGATTGGTACATCGTTATCCAGATCGTGTTTTATTTTTAGTAACTAATTTTTGTGCAACATATTGTCGATATTGTACACGTGCAAGAATGGTTGGTCAAACTGTTGAATATCATTTTAACGAAAAACAATACATTCAAGCACTGGATTATATATCTGAACACACTGAAATCAGAGATGTGTTGTTATCTGGTGGTGATCCATTAACAATGAGTGATGATAAATTGGACTGGATTTTAACACGATTAAGGAAGATAAAGCATGTGGAATTTTTAAGAATAGGAACTAAAGTTCCTGCTGTTCTGCCGCAAAGAATAACACCTAATTTGTGCAAAATATTAAAAAAACATCATCCGTTGTGGATGAGTGTTCATTTTATGCATCCAGCGGAACTGACAGCAGAAATTGGACAATCTTGTGAAAGATTAGCGAATGCTGGGGTTCCTTTGGGTAGTCAAACTGTTTTAACAAAAGATGTGAATGACGATGTTGAGACGATGAGGTTGTTGTTCCATGGTTTGTTGAAAATTAGAGTTAGACCTTATTATTTATATCAGTGCGATCCAATTTCTGGTTCGAGTCATTTTAGGACTTCTGTTGAAAAAGGGTTAGAGATAATTGCTGGATTAAGGGGGTTTACTACGGGATATTCAGTACCAAATTTTGTAATTGATGCTCCAGGAGGTGGTGGAAAGATACCTTTGGTTCCTGATTCAGTTATAGGTAGGGAAGGTGATTTTTTAGTGTTGAAAAATTATGAGGGTAAGACTTATAGATACCCTGATCTTGTTGTATAATTGTTTAACTAATTGGGGAAAATCTATGATAAATATTGGTGGATATAAACAAAAATATGAAAATGCTAAAAGAATAACTATATCCGGGAATAGAGTGTTGAAAAATTATCCTTACGAACAATTCTTTTCTCGTGGTTCCCGTTTGCCTCTTGGAAATGGTTGCACTTTCGGCATAGAAAAAATTAGTGTTGAAGACGCTAAAAACTATCTTTCTTCGCAAAAAGAATATATTTCTTTAGAACAGTCTTTGGGACTTAGTTTATGGGCATCCACGACTGGTTTTTCTTTTTGTACAAATGCAGAACATATTTCTGAAAAACCAACTGAATGTACTGGGTTTTCAGTTGACGGGTTATTATGTCAAGGAAGAGAACACTTAGAAAGAATTGTGGAATATGGGAATGCCACCGTTTTATTCACTTTTCGTGGATTAAGCAAGGGACCAAAAATTCCTAAAATGCAGAGAGATTTTAACCTTTCCATTCAAGATTTGGAAAAATTATAAAGGAAAAATCATTAATTTTGCCAAAAATCAAATTATGCTTTCTATCATCAGTAAACAGGCTCAATTATTGACCACCAAAGATGACGCTAGTCTTCTTCATCCTTACAAGGCAGTGGGTAATTATCTGTCTAATGAATGGCAGAAGATGAAGCGACCTAAATCGAATGACAAATGCTTAAAATGCAATTCTACGCTAATTGTGGATAGACAGGGCAAAAGTAGTTGTCCGCAATGCAATTCTTCCAATTAATGGTTTCAAATTTTCGTTTAAAGCGGCATTAACTCGATTGGATGTCTGAATTCTCTATACCTAACCCCTTGCGTATAAAAGACTTATAGACTTATAGAAATATAGAAAACTATCGCCTTATCTTTTGTCTATGAATAATGATGAGCCTATAAATGATGAATCTCTTGATAAAGTAGCTTAAGAAATTTTTAAAAGGCAGAACTCAGGAAACAGGAAGTAGATTTTATCTACTTCCTGTTTCCTTGTATAATTGCACCAAATGCGTCGGAATCTTACACGGACAGGATTAGCTAGAAAACAGCGTCAATATCGCTATATCATCGAATCTTGGTCTGATCGCCTACCAGACACCCCAGCATTCATCTTAGGCAATGGCCCATCTCTTAATACCCAACCAATAGAACTATTAAAAGATTATTTCACCATCGGAATAAATCGAATATTTAAAAAATTCGATCCTACTATATTAATTTGGCAAGACATTTCTTTTTGGAACACTGAATATCAAAATATAAATAATACTCAATCTATTAAAATAGCAAGAGATGTTGCTGACCCGCGTAAAATTTATTACAATTTTCATCTTAAAGGTGGTCCTTATAAATTTGAACCTACTACTCCACATATTCTATATGGAAGAGGGTCTACGGGACCATTAGCAGTTCAATTAGCAGTATCTTTTGGATGTAGACCTATTGTTCTTTTAGGCATGGATTGTAAAAAAAGTGAAAATGGGCAATCTGATTTTTGGGGGAATAACAAACATTGGACAGATTCTACTTTATCTAATTGTTTGCTTGGTTTAATTTCAGTTCGAGAACAATGTCCAGTAGAAGTTCATAATTGTAGTGCTAATGATTTATGGGAATTTGTTGAACTTAAAAATGTTTTAGCACAAATAGATATTTCGCATAAAAGAAATAGAAAATCCTATGTTTCTCAGATTCTAAATATTCCAGAAAAATCTTCTTGACATTTTTTGGAAACATGGTATATTTCGTTGTTAGATGATTTGTCGTTGTTTTTTGAAGGATTTCAAATGCCTTGTACAGTTGAAGGGTCGTACACGGATAGCGAAAATTTGGGAATCATAACTCAAATGTTGTGTTATGTTTGCACAAGATTTGATTCTGGAGACTCATGGAAGCAAACACTAAAAGATAATTTACAGTTAAGAAAATGGTGGGAAGAACACCAGAAAGAAGATGAAGAACGAATTAAAAAAGAAGCAAAAGACAAAGATACGTTAAAATTAAGAAAGAAAGCTTTAGAAAAATTAAGTGCTAAAGAACGGGCTGCTCTTGGATTAAATGAAACTTTTGCGTGAGAGAATTATAATGTTTAAACAGAATAACCCGTGTAGGGCATGAAGCTCTGATAGGAACTTGTGGTGTAAATATTGGATTAGGGCTAGAATATCATAAAGGCTGAAATCTGTACAGCAACACTAACACAGAATATTTCCATCTTATATTGGAAACCTATCAAGATACTGATGAAGCTTATTGGAATAAAACAAGATTTAACATTTGTTCTATAGACGATTTGAAGAAAATTAGAAATAATCTGGAAAAATTGATTAAAATTGCGGAAGAAAGAGAACAAGTATTAATTTCAAAGGAGCAAAAATGAAAAGAATTATATTCCCATCTTTAACGTTTAGTTTTTTGAGTTTTATTTGGCTTTTTATTTCTGTTGGTCTTATTTTACGATGTTGACCATTTCCCGCAAAGATATAATGAAAACGAACAAATTATTGTTGTTTTTGAAATTTGTGGTTTAGTTATTTTCATGATGATTATATTCGTTATTATTTGCAAAAAAATATACGATCTAAATCTAAATAAAGATAAGGTCAATGTTAAACAAGCACATTCATTATATGAAGACACACCAGATTTTACGCCTCATTTAATGGGTTCGAACTTTCCTGTTTCGCAGATAAATGGAGATTATGGAAATTATTTAGGTGGAATCGAACCATACCATCATAATGAACCATATCACAACCATCACCCCAACCATTACGGATACCATGCAGAAGTCAGTTCTAACGCAGATTTTCAATCTTTTGATAGTGGGACATCAGGTTGTGGAACATCAGATTGTGGTGGTGGGAGTTCTGGGGATTGTGGCGGTAGCTCAGATTAAGGAGATATAATGTTTAGAAAATTTGGTAGTAGATTTTGTGTTTTTCTGGCACTGATTTCTTTCTCTTTCCCAGCAATTTCTAGTATTGTTTACGCTGGCACTAAACCTTCTTCGTCATCTAAATCTAGCTCATCTAAATCTGGAGGAAGCTCTTCAAATAAAGGCTGGGGGAATAGCAGTAAGAGTACTCCTGCTGCTTCAAAACCTGCTCCAAAATCAACAAGCGGGAGTTCTTCTAATTCTGGATGGGGAGCGACTAAGCCTACTAAATCAACTTCTAATAATAAGTCTAGTGGTTCTAGTACTAATTCAGGTTGGGGAAGCAATAAAGTAACAAAAAAGGTTTCAACTCCATCCTCTCCTGCGGATAGGGCTTTATATGAAAAAGCTAAAGTAAATGGCAAGGCTTTCAAGTCAAGGGATGAAGCAATATCTGATTTTAAGACTAAGAATGCGCAGAAATTTACATCTACATATGCTCAAGAACCTGATGCTCGTCCAGATTATATCCCACCGACAACTACCTATCAAGGAAGTCCAGTAACAGTAGTTTATAATCAATCTTATGGTGGATATGGGTATTGGTCTGGTGGTGGACTAGGATTGGGTACATGGATGATGTATGACGCTTTAAGCGATTTATCTATGATGTCTTATTTTGACCGTCGTTTAAGTTCAGATGGATATTATTATGGGGATGTACCTTGGGGTTTTTGGGGAATTTTTTCTACGATTTCTGTAGTGTTGATTGTTATTGTCGTTCTGACAATTTTTGTAAGAAAAGGATAAGTCTTATGATGGATTCTAGCCCGAAGTCTTGGAAGTCTATTAAACCTTCTAGCACTGTTACTCTGACTGATAGCCAGTCGTTAAAAAAAGATGTTGCAGGGTTGGTTTATTCTATTAAGCAAATTTTGCATATAGAAGAATCCGGCAAACTCTGTGAATGGTTGTTTTTTAGATTGATCGGGGATGGAGATGAACCTGAAAAGTGGTTAATGATTAAGATTGTTGACGATGAAATAGATTTGAGAGTTTACACTGAAAATCCTGATTTTGATGGACGAAATCGTCAAGATTTGATTGATGCTCAAGATTTTTGGGTATTTCAGCAACCGGATGATCCAGATAACTTTAGAGTTAATGAACTCAAATATACAAAATCTGTAAATTGGGATTTCCTTGATAAAACTCACAGTGACTATGATTTGAAAGGTTTTGGAGAAATGCAAGGTAAAGTTCGAATTTCTCCACTTCAAACTGGGCAGAAGAAGGATTTACTTGCTTCGATTGCAGAGTATGTTGCTGTTGGGAATAGTCCGAAAAAGAATCCTGTTGAATTGATATTTTTGGAAATTGGAAGTCCTGAATCTGAGGCAGGTGGGTTGATTAGAATGCTGTTTGGTCATGCTATTCGAGCAACAGAAGTTGATGTTTTGGCTATTACTTAATGAACGATAAAAAAATGTCTAGACCTAGAAAGGCGGTTCACGAACGTAAAACGAATTTTCTTCGGATTCGCTTAGAAGAAGATCAACGAGAAATTTTAAACACAGTGGCGAGTTTGTTAGGCGAAGACACATCTACGTGGGCTAGACGAGTTCTTTTAGACGCAGCAGCAAAAGTTTTATCAAAAGAACCGGAATGTTTTGACGTTAATGGAATATATTTTCTTAGAAGTGCAGAACAATGAAATTAATTACTAAGAAAGAATTTGGAAGAGTTTCTGAAGTCAATGAGTGTTTGCGTTCTTTTGGTGAAAAACTTGCTAAAGAATTAGAAACTGTAGTTAAAAATAACCAAAAACCTACATATTATTATTTAGAAATTACTCTTGGAGAAATCGAATTTATTGAGGGAAAAATTCATTTCTCTTTTAGAGAATATTGTTGTCAAAGCGAAGAACATTTTGGAATTATTCAAGTTTCTTTAGACGATATTAATTCACAAAATATAGATAAAATAGTTTCAGAGTTTTTTGAAAATGAAAGAATTAAAGCTTTAGAAGCGGAAAAACAAAAAGCACTTAAATTAATAGAAGAGCAAAAACAGAACGAAATAACAGAACGAAAATATTACGAAAAACTGAAAATCAAATATGGAGAAACCTAGAAATTGTCAATTTTCTTCTTGACATTTTTTGAAAATTGGATACTCTGCATGTTGGTAGTTAGTAAGGATGAAACTAGAAAAAGGAACAGAAAATGGTGATTGAGTCCAAAATCAATGATGTCGTGTCTCAGCTAAAAACCCTTGGATACCCAGCAAAACCAACAAAAGATGGTGTCACATCTTTTATAACAGATGTTCATTCTGTTCAGCACGGAATTCTTATTACTCAAACTGAGGATGGAGAATTCCAACTAGATTGTCAAATTTGCACACTTGGAGATTTAGAGAAGAAACATACAGATGAAAAAGAAACTCTTTCTTTGGCATGGGTTCTTCTCTCAATTAATTCGTCTATTCAGCCTTGGAGCGTTGCTTTAATCAATCCAGATAATCAACTTGATCCGTCTGATGTTTTGGTTCTTACGACCAAAGTTAAAGATTTTGAAAACAATTCAGTTCTAGAAGAAATGATTGGAGCATTGGAACAAGCGATGGTTCATGTTTCTTCTGTTTTGAATTAACTCATTTTTGCAAAAAAGAAAGAAAAGGAGAAAACGAATGGCATTTTGGAAGTCATTGAGCAACATGTTTCGAGAAAAGAAAGCACAAGCAGAGAAAGTTTTGGCTGATCCAATTCGTGATGGCAAGTTTGCTATTGAAGATGCCGAAGTTCAAGTTCGCCAATACACTACTAATTTAGCGAGTTTGGTAGCTCAAACTAAACTTATGTCTAAACAACATGAAGATGCTGTTATAGAAAAGAAGAAATTTGAAAGAATTGCTAAAGAAGCAGGCAGCAAAAAGAACGAAAATGATGTTCGTAAAGCAGTTGAAGCTATTAGAAAGTGGACAACAACTGCAACAGAACTAAAGACTCAAATTGATAAAAACGAGTCCGTTAGGAGTGGATTGCAGAAACAGCTAGATGCTGCTCGTTCTAAAATTGCTTGTGCAAAGCAAAATCATCAAACGTTGGTGGTAAGACAGAATGGAGCACAAATTCGTAAGTCTCTTGCTATGGCTTCTCAAACATTCGCTGATAATCAAAGCGGATTAGCATCTTTGGATGATTTGGAAAAGAGTGTTATGACTCAAGAAGCGGAAGCTGAAGCTTTTGAGGAAATGGCTGCTCCGACAATTGATGAAAGTCTAGAAACTAGATACGGTTCAGATAGTTCTTCTTCTGATACGGACGAAATGGTAGCGAAGTTTATGAAGTAGAACAATAAATGATTGAGTCCTCTGTTATTTATATCTTGAATGCAAAATTATCAGTAATATGTGCGGCACTTGATCCAGACCACAGGGATGGGTTTACATCTCCGTTGGAAACCGCTAGAGAAGAAGCTCTTAAGTGTTATAAAATTGTTCAGGATTTATTGAGTGAATCACCATCTTTTGAAGCAGGTCGATGATAAGAAAAATGTTTCTTGAAAAAATTGAAACAAGGAATTGTCCGCATCTTTCTTTTAGAGAGGCATATAATGGATTGAGTTTTTTCTTAAACGAATATCCATTTATGAACGACATTCAAAAACAAGATATTGGCAAATTGATTGAAAGTTTTTCTAAACCTCAAAAACTAAAGAACGTAATACGTCCTGGAATGGTGTGTGAAATGATTAATGGAGTGATTAGTATTACTCCGAAATTTACAGAAGAATTGTAATGAGATTAAGACCGCTATTTTTACACGTGGGTCTGATTTTATTTCTTAGTGCTTTTTTGTTTTCTGGTATCGTCTTATTGCACTATTTTAGGACCAAAACTGAAATAATAAAAGTCGAGACAACAAAAGTCGAGACAACAAAAGTAAAAGGCGAGTGTTGTTTTCGCCATGAAACTTCTGGATGCTCTGATATTGCTTGTGAAACAATAGTTTGTCAAATTGATCCGTTTTGTTGTGGAGATCATAAAGGGAAATGGGATAAATCTTGCGTTGAAATTACAACTTTATTGTGCGGGTCTAATGGTAATGATTATTGCCCAGAATTAATATCCCTTTTTGCTGCTGACGATGAATGGCAATCATGTGGTTCTGTACCTGGAACAAATGTAAATATTTTTATAAAAGACAAAGAATTTTGTCAAGCTAATCGACACATTAAAATTCGATCTTTTGACTCAGAAGAATGCCCGTTGTTTGATGTAGGAGATTGTGTTTGTTTAGAGTGGAATTTATTAATGGATATTTGGCCTATTCTTGTTAAAGGAATAGAACAAAAGGCGGTAGTTAGTAATATTGTAATGGATAGTTTGTCTGACAATTATTTGTCAAATTGGGCATTTGGCGTAGATGGGAATAAAGATGGGATTATAACAGTGGAAGATGCTCCTGTTATAGAGAATATTGTTCAGAAGAAATGTCAGTAGTTGAATATTGAAAGGCGGAAAGATGACAGTAGCAACAAAGAAAAAGAAGATCGATATTGGTGTAGCGAGTCAGGATTGGGACTTTTCTAAGATTACTGGTGTTGGTGATTTCCTTAAAACAGGAGAAACTTTTTATTCTTTAAATGACAATCCTGTTTTTAATGATGCAGAGGGTCGAGTTTATGTTCTTGAAAATAACTTAGTTGTAAATAAAGGTTGTGAAGATGATTTCA
>ERZ1292629.2340-Hain-H43-01um-R1-2340-length-16186-cov-7_pt1 | contig 16186 bp, 12 predicted proteins | sample MGYA00564399_ERZ1292629 | MGnify/ENA primary metagenome ERZ1292629 (study PRJEB36523, sample SAMEA6512636) | groundwater metagenome | collected 2019-01-08 | study: AquaDiva: Metagenomics assemblies of 32 groundwater samples
CGCGCGAGGATAGAGTCGAGCGAATGCTCCCCTTCAAACTTAACGAACTCGTTGCAGCAGTGCGCGCACGGTGTATCTTTGTAAACCTCTTTAAGCTTTTCTGCGTAGGTGGGGTCTGCTTCAATAAGCACGCCCGACCACCCTTCCTGCATGATTAGGTTCCAGGTATTGCTGTGGTGCGTGCCGTTGAGTGCCCCAAACTCGACGCACCATTTACTTTCCGCGCCCATCCGGCGGAATATCTCGGTGATGATTCCATCCTCGCCGTGCTGGGATTTGACGTCTTTTTTATAGTCTGTGAGCGCCTTTTTCTGTGTGTCCATACATCACTCATGCATAAATTGTTTAATCCTCCGCGCCCGCCCGCTCCAAGACATCGTTTTTCCCTTGTGCCCGGCTGTCTCGATGCGCTCCGTCATTTTGCCGCTATGTGCAACAGCATGCGCTACTGTGTCGGCCAAGTCTTTTGCATCATCCGGTTCGTAAAAAAGGACCTCCTTCTCCGAGACAATCTGACGTATCGCGGGGGTGTTGCTTGCCACGATGGGGCGGCCGGAGAGCAGGTACTCGAAGAGCTTCATAGGCGAAGTATACAAGTACGACTGGGCGTCGCGCTTGGTGCCGAGCACAATGAGCGCGTCGGCGGCGGAGAGCCACAGCGGCATTTCCTCATGCGGGCGGCTATCCGCAAAGTGGAAGTTCGGAGGCAGGGGCTCCCGCACAAACTCCTTAAAATGCGCCTCACTCCCCCCGACGGTCTGCCAGCGCAGCATGGGAGAGAGCGCCGCCGCGCGCGGCAATATCTCCAACCCTTTCCAGTCAAAAAAACGCCCGACGTACATGACTATGTTCTCTTCCAGTGGAAGTCCGAGCCGTTTGCGCGCCTCTTTTTTATCCACTCTATGGAAAGCGGCGGCATCAACCCCATTTGGCTCAACACAGTAACGTGGTGAGGAACTTTTGAAAGTGTTTTTCAATTCTTCCACAATGATAGAGTTTATGGAGATGATTCCACGCACGTGGCGAAACAAAAAACGTTGTGCACAGGTGGAAGGTTTTCCTCCGTGCATTTCCGAATAGAGAGGCGCGCCGGCGAGCGGCAGCGCCGAGGAAGAAAAGTTGTCCAAGTCGACCGTGTAGACGGTAAACCTCTCTCCTTTTATTTTCTTCCACCGTAAAAAAACGGCGGATGCCGCCATAAAAATATACGAGCTTACGCGATATCCGAAGCGCCCGCGGGTGTAGAAGTCGGGTACCGTCAAGCGGATGCTGGGCACCGCAACGCGAAGCTGATAGAACTCCTGTATCGATTGCGCCTCCCGGGCGCGCGACGGCACCACCAGACATACGTCAACCCCATCCTCTATAAAAGCCTCGCACATTTTTGCTATTTGTATGCCGTGCGCCTTCTCGCTGGGCATCCGGGCATTGGCTACATAGTACAGTTTCATGGGGTCAAATTATTGATGGTCAAAGGCGCTGCGGAGCTTGTTGAACTCGCGTATGATATACGGCATCTGCGCATCGATGCGGAAGCAGTTGATGTATGCCGCACGCGCCTCACGCTGCATCGTCTCGAACTCCTCCGGCGAGATGGAGGCGTGAAAATCAGCGATAATATCCGGCAGACGCTTTATGTCGCGGAAGTCTACTATGAGAGAAAACTTGCGCCAATCAACAACGTCGCTAAAGGGAAAATGGCGCTCTGTGTCGATAATAACCGGAATACGTCCGAGTGAAAGTATTTCGTACAGACGGTATGAGGCGTTGCCATAGCCGCGTACATCTATGCAATAGTCGCTCTCAAGAATCGTCTCTACAAACCCGCGCCGGAATGTTTTCATTTCATCGTGCGACCGTCGTGGAGACAGAGGTGAAAAAAACTGTCCCTCAAACTTGCAGACGAGCCTTTTTGAACGCTCGAGGATACGCAGAGCTTTACTGCGCAAGAAGATACCGTTGCTCATTGCAAAGTAGCGGTCGTCCAGGATGCCGCGCAGGTAAAGCGGCAGTTCGTTGAGTCTCTGGTGCACAGTATTTTTGAACGTCGTCTTTACCATTCCGGCAAAGCTGACCACGGGCTTTTCCTCCCCCTTGTGGCGCACGGAGAACACACCGCCTTGGCAGCGCATCAAGAGGTCATCTACCTGTGTCGGGACTTGAATTCTAATATTGGGAGACTCGAAGCGCAGATGTACAGGGAGCCGGTTTCTGCCCAACTCCTCTTTGAGTGTACGGTAGCCGCCGTAGCGCATGATGCATGCATTATCAATACCGAGGGGAGTTTCCCCATCGCCCATGCCGTCCACAAAAAGCGGCAGCCCGGCGCCCTTTGCCGTTTGCGCGCACTCTGCTAAAAGCGCCGGATCATGCCGCATCATGGTCGCTTGGCGATAAGGCGCAAAGACTGCATCGGCCTTGGTTATATCGTCGGTAATGCCGTAAAAACGTATATCAAAAGAAAAAGAATTAAAAAATTCCTTCGAAAGAAAGGACGATTCAGGTATCAAATTGCCCCAGAATGGAAAGAGCAGGGAGCTCGGTACATCTTTTATCCGCCGCCACGCCGGGTTCACATATAGCGTCAAAAATGAAATCGGTTGCTTCATAAAGGTAGGCGATATAACTCATAACGCCCGTCACTGTAAACAAGTTTCGCACGGAGATCCTCAGGATGCCAGTTAGGATTGCGTATAACGTCTTTGAGAATGTAGGAGACATTATACTTGCGCAGATAGCTTTTGATGTGCGGTCTTACGTCGTCAGTAAATTTTTGCTGTAGCGAATCAAAAAACGGATTGCCGAGTAATTCTAAAGATGTCGGCGTAGCGCCACAATCGCGGTCTTTGTCCCAAAAAAATAAGATGCGGCAGAGCTTGACTTTGCGCTCAATCGTCTTGGCTATATGAAATACATCTTGCCGCCCGAGATACGCTCCGATATCGGATTGTAAGTCTGCTGTTGTCGGATTGTTAAAATACTGTGACACCAAATACCGCTCGCTAAGCTCCTGCGTGGAAACCAGATGCCACATTCCAATCGGAGTATAGAGCGTGAAGTGGCGGGTAAATATCGGCAGAGTAGAGGTAATCTCGTCGCGTGGATCGCTCCAAACAACCACCGCGCTCCGCTCGTGTGCCTGCAGCCACTCAAACGGTTTGACGAAACTCTGTTCCTCAACCCACGCGTCGCCTCGCGATTGGGGCATAGCTACAAACGACATGAAGTAATACTGGGTATAGTATGCGCTCGCCAGTGTGAGTATTCCTATGCCCAGGACCGAGAGCGTGCGTACAGGAAGCGCCAGATCCGCGCGCCGTCTAAAAAGATAAGCCCCGAGTATGACAGTAACAAACAGCACCCATGGCAAAATAAGCATCCGCACATGCTCGCCGGTCTCCACCAAGATGCCGGTCAACGCATTACTTCCTTGCGTAATCCAAAGCCCAAGACCGCCGACTGCGGCGAATAAACATAGCCGGCGGAACTCCGCGGTACGCAGTGCTGGCGAGCGCCAGTAGAGCAGCGCCAGAAACGCGAGCATGGCTCCTATCCATCCTCCCGAATATACGACTTCTGCCATGGGAATACGCGTATATACGAGCCCGAAGCGGGCAATACTTTCCCAAAAATAAGGGGACGTGTGCGACAGCCAAAAGGTGTAGAGCACAGCAGGTAGCCCCAGGATGCCGCTTAAAACGGATGATAATAGAACTGACTTAAAAAATTGCCAGTCGCGCCGCACAAGTGCATACAGCACCAACAGCCCGAGAGTAACTACCACCGCCTGCCACAGATAAGAAAAAAGGTAGAATGTAGATGCTGAAACAACGGAGAGTAACACTATGTTTGTTTTACTCCGCTCACGCATGAGCCGCGCGAGGGCTAGATAGAAAAGGAAATAAAAAGGGTACACCGGCTGTAGGTTGGCCGGCCGGAAAATATGCGGGTAACACTGCATGTACAATGCGACTGCTCCTACAACGCTTATCCACGACGGCACTGAAAACTCACGGTAGAGTAAGTACGCTACGGAGACAAATGCAAGGCCCCAAAGAACAAAGTTGAGCAGCATTGCGGCGTTAAACGGCATGCCGAGCAGGAGCGGGAGCACATTGAGCCACGCGCCGCCGAATATGACGGGGGGAGGATCAGAGCGATGTTCGAAAAAGTACGGGTTTCCGTCGTTGTAGTATCCTTCCGCAATAGTCTGCACATGCGCATAATAAAAACCCTCATCTCCAAACACCGGAGTAAATCCTTGCCACCCTACTCCTAACACAGAGACTACTTCAATGACAGGTATCATGCTGAACAGAATGATTACCCCTATTAGTACGGCAAAGGGGAGCCTTTTTATGTATGAAATTACCCGCATGCGCTTAGTGTACCCGCATTAATTTTTTTGGTAAAAACCGATTATGCAGGCCGACGCGGATATACGCAAGCAGGTCTTTGGACTTGGCGCGGCCGGTAGAGGATTTGCGGGTTATAAACATTTTCCAAGGCGCATCCACTTCGGCTATTTTGTATCCGAGCCGCAGCGGTTTGAGCATTGTCTCAAAAAAGAACGGGTGGCGGGATTCCTCCCAGCGGATATTTTTTATTACCTCTATTTTAAACGCCCGGTAACCGTAGGTTAAATCGCTGAGGCGGGTCAAATACACCGCGCGGAATATCTGCTGGAATAAAAAGTTAAGCGTCATTTTTACCGGATTATATCCGTTGAATGCAAACCCCATCCTCCAACGTGTGGCAGTCGCCATATCATAACCATCCTCCAGTTTTTTAATCATCTGCGGCAAAATTTCCGGAGGAGTCTCAAGATCCGGCGTCATAAGCACCACTACGTCGCCCTCAGCGCGTGCAAACGCCTCTTGTATGGCCGCGCCGACGCCGGGGAGGCGCTGGTTGAAAGCCGCCACCTTGCCCGGATACTCGCGCTCGAGCATTTGTATCGCCCCTCGCGTCTGCGGCGTGGTGAGCTTGGCCGATGCCGCTATGAGCAAGTGCACATCATGAGCGGCAAGCGCATTAAAAACCGCGAGAGCGGTCTCAGTAAGAAGCGGGCCTTCGTCGATAGTGGGTAATACAATGCAAACGCGCATATCGCAAAAAGTGTACACCCTCGGCGCAGGATAGTACAATAGCTAAGTCTACCTTTGTTATGGAGCGTCTCATGAACCTTTTTTTTATGTGCTGGCGCGTGCGCGTGTTGCGTGTGGCCTTTTTTGGCGGCATAGGCGTTGTCGTACAAACCATCATCTTTGAGACACTCGGTATTTGGCTCGGGCTGGTGCGTCCCTCGACCGCAGTGCTTATCGGAGCAGAAATGGGCATTATCACGACCTTTTTTTTCAACAACAACTACTCCTTTAACGATCGCGTGCACTCACCGCTTTTGTTGCGGTTCTTCCGCTTCCACTTGGTGGTATCCGGTTCGCTCTTTATACAGTGGGCCTGCGTTTACACCGCGGAGTACTTCTCCGCAAACTTTTTTGTCATCCACGGCGCGTACGCGGCCGGCATACTGCTTGGTTTTATCTCCAACTACACCGGCTACCGGCTCTGGGTTTGGAAACATCACAGCGAACCGGAAGATAAATAAAAAAAGTCCCATTATGCGCGGGAGGTAAAAAAGTCTCTGAACACCGAGACGATATACTCGCGGTCTTTCGGCGTGAGCATCTGGTGCGAGGCGATGTAAAAGCCGTTGTTGTTTATCCACTTCGCGACCGGATACTGCGCTTCCAGGTCGCCGTACAGCTCTTTGTAAAACGGCTGGTTGATGAGCGGCAGCATATCGCGGGTCTCGATGTGGTGCTCCTCGAGATACTGGACCAAATCGGCTTTCTTTACGGGCGAGGATTCCTTGATGACTATCGGGTACATCATAAACACGTGGTCCGCGCCGGGAGCAGTCGCGGGCAACTGCAGATGCCCGCCGAACTGGGCGAGATGCCTATTAAAATACGCGCCGTTTTCCTTGCGCTTTGCAATGGTCGCCTCATGTCGCTCCAGCTGCGCGCAGCCGAGCGCCCCCTCCATCTCGGTGACGCGATAGCTGTATCCCCGGCGGACAAAGTTGAACCTCCGGGAGATGATTTCCTTTAGGTCGGCGCCCTTTGCCTCTTTGCCGTCGTCAATCGAGATATAAATATTGTCGCGCCCGTGGTTGGCGAGACTGCGCAGGCGCTCCGCGAGCGCCGGATTGTTGGTCACGGCGAGGCCCCCGACCCCCGTTACTAAAATATGCGCCACGTAGGTTGAAAAGCAGGCGATGTCGCTCATGACCCCCACCGAGGTTCCCTGATACTTTGCAAACATCGTCTCGCACGAATCTTCGATAAGGCGCAGGGAATATTTGCGCGCGATTGCCTGTATCTTATCCATCGCGGCAGGCTGGCCGAAGAGGTGCACCGCCATAATCGCCCGGGTGCGTGGGGTTATTGTTTCTTCAATTTTTGCCGGGTCGATGTTGTAGGTGTGCGGATCTACATCTACAAAAACAGGCTTCAGATTATTGGCCAAAACAACGTTGCTTGAGGCGACAAAGGTGACCGCCGGGCACAGTATCTCATCATGGTCCTGCCAGCCGTGCACCTCTTTGAGGCAGGCGACCGCCATCTCAAGCGCCGAGGTGCCGCTATTAACCATAACAGCGAAGCGCGCGTCATGCGCCGCGGCGAACTCCCGCTCGAAGCGTTTAACATACGGCCCGTAGGAGAGCCGCCCTGTGTCGAGCACGTCGTTTACATAGCGCTTTTCTACATCGGTGATTTCGAGGCACCCGATGCCGATTTGCGCGTCAGGCTTCACCGGAGCCGCCTTCGCTCCGGGTATCTTCCCGAGCTCGCTGTGCATCATAATTTCCACGAGTTTTGTAAATGTAGTGCGCGGCTTCCAGCCAAAAGCCTCATATGCCTTGCGCGCGTCGCCGCGGAGATATTCAACCTCATTGGGGCGGAAATACTCCGGGTCGATTTTTACTACTACTTTGCGGCTTGCCGCGTCAATACCGACCTCATCGGCTCCGGCGCCCTCCCACCGGAGCGCGACGCCGACGCGCGCAAAAGCCGCTTCGGCAAATTCGCGCACGGTATGAGTCTCGCCTGTCGCTATGACAAAGTCCTGCGGTTTTTCTTCTTGGAGCATCGCCCACGCGGCCTCCATATATTCCGGCGCGTAGCCCCAGTCGCGCGCGGCATCGAGGTTGCCGAGCTCGATGTGCCCGCGCTTCCCCGCCGCTATCTCCGCAACGCCGTGCGCTATCTTTCTTGAGACAAAATTGATACCGCGCCGCGGAGACTCGTGGTTAAAAAGGATGCCGTTGGCCACGAACATGCCGTAGCTTTCGCGGTACACCCGCGCTATCTCAAACGCGTAGAGTTTTGCCGCTCCGTACGGGCTGCGCGGCTTAAAAGGCGTATGCTCGTTTTGCGGAGCTTCTTTTTTATCTCCGCTGTAGAGCTCGGAAGTGGAGGCCTGGTAAATCTTGGACCGGAGCCCCAGCAGCCGCACGGCCTCAAGCAGCGAAAGCACGCCGAGCGCATCGGCCTGCGCGGTGTAGGACGGCACTTCAAAAGATATTTTGACATGCGACTGCGCCGCGAGATTGTATATCTCGTCGGGTTGCACTTTTTTTAAAATAGACATGATGGAGTTCATGTCGGCCATGTCGCCGTAATGCAAATGCCGGTGGCGACCGGTGTCGGTGGTAAAGATATGGTCGATATTGTGCCGGTTAAAGGTGCTAGAGCGGCGCACGAGGCCGTGCACCTCGTACCCCTTTTTAATAAGCAGTTCGGCCAAATAAGAGCCGTCCTGGCCGGTAATGCCGGTAATAAGGGCCTTTTTCATATAGAGCCCCAGTACTATACTGAAGAGCCTTTACTTTGTCCATATTTTAAGGTTATGTACGCGCGCAGCGATTTTTCCCACGGGGGGAGTTTGGAAAGTTTTTTATTTGCAAGCAGCACGCTGGGTCGAGCGGCGCTGGAGGGAAAGTTTTTGGCGACCACGAGATTTTCCGGGACCTGCAGAATATTCGCTATTTCGCGCGCCAATTCGTAGCGCGAGGCGCCGCCTTCGTTGATGATGTGGTAGATGCCGCTTCGCGATGAGGAGTCTATAAAATGTTTTACGACCGCCGAGGCAAACTCTGCGCCGGAGGTCGGGTTGCCGCGCTGCGCCGATGCCTCGAACACTTTTCCTTCTTTGAGGGTGTGTGCAACCTCATCTACAAATGTGTCGCGGTAGCTCGAATACAACCACGAAGAGCGAACGACAACGCCACCACACGAGAGCACAATACTCTCGGCTTCCGCTTTTGTTTTTCCGTATACATTGGCCGGATGAGCCGGCGCGTCTTCCGCGTACGGCTCGGAGGAATCTCCAAACACGTAACTACTGCTCACCAACAGGTGCGCAATCCCCGCCCCGGCGGCCGCGCGCGCGATATGCGCGGCTCCGTCGATATTAATCCGCCCACCTAACTCAGGGTCGCGCTCAAGCATGTTTACATCAATAATAGCCGCCACGTTGATGATAATATCCGGTTTTTCTTCCGCGACCGCTTCCCTCACCGCGGCGGCATCGGCAATGTCAGTGCGCGCGTGCGGCGGAGCCGCGACCGTGTGCGCCGAAAGCGCCGAGACCAGCTCCCGGCCTATCATCCCCGACCCTCCAAATAAGAGGACTTTCATTTATTCAATTTTACTACCCAAATCTCCGGACCCATCTGCGGCATGGTAAAGAGCGTGAGCGCCGGACCGTGGAAAGCGTCGCCTATCACATCGGCCGCCCCGCCGGCGGCCGGGAAGCGCGCCACGACCGTCCCTTTTGCGAGCAACGCCTCCAGCGCCGGATAGGGCGTAGAAAAGCGGTCGACTACCGCGTACTCAAAATGCCGCGACGACAAAAACTCGAGGGTCAGTGCCGCGACTCCCTCGGCGGAGAGCGTGCCTATCTCAAAGACAGCATACGCCGGCACAGGATAGCTTGACGTCGCGAGCTCCAGCAACGTCCGGTCGACCAGACGCGAGGAAGCGGGGTCAAATGCGAGCCGCTCTTGCAATGCCGCTTTTTGCGGCGTTACTATCTTCATATTCGGCACGTATGAAATAATGCGCGCGTCCTGCGGAAGATTTTTTTCTATATACGCTCTGGCGTCATGCCGCGTGTCCGGTAGAGTCCACAGATAGCTGAAGCGCAGCGCCAACAGCGCGGGGAGCGCAAATACAGCCACTAGTATTCCTATGCGCACCACCCGTGTCTGCGCCATGCGCGCAAGTTCGCAGACCCCCGCACCGGCAAAGAGCACAAAAATAGGGAGTATTAGCGACACATAATGCAGAAGATAATAATGAAACAGGTAGAGGGAGAGTATGGCGAGCAGCGCCGTAAGCACTAGCACCGTGCCAAACCTCCGGTGGCGCAGAAGAAGGAAAGGGAGTCCGATAAGCCCAAAAATAAATATCGCTGTTTCAGATTGGGCGAAGTCGCGCGCCTCGGTGACAAACAGCTCGGCAAAGCCGTAGAGGGACTTTTGCGCGGTAAGTGTGATCCCTTGATTGCCAGGCTCTGCGAGCAGGTTCTGCAAAATGAGCGGGTGGAGCGCAAAAGTGAGAACCGTGAGAGCGCCCGTTATTCCTATCATTATCCAAAACGCCGCGCTCCTAAGTTTTTGCACAAGACTCCCCTCGCGGAAAAAGTGCGCCAGCGCGGGCGCAAACATAAGCACGCCAGTCACTACCCCCGTGCCGACGGCAAACCCGCCGAAGGTTCCCGCCAGCACGTACCAGCGCTTTTGCCCCGAGTGATATATATGATATGCCGCCCACAACAGACCGACTATGCAGAGGAACGACGGCGCCCAATGCCGCGCGATGTGGGAAAAAATAACATGCAAAAAACTGGTCGCTAAAAACAGCGCCGCAAAGACTCCACTCCCCGGATACATCCTCTCGGCAAGCCTGCCGAGGAAGTACACCGTGAGCGCGCCGATGAGCGCGGAGAGCGCGCGCGTCGCTACCCACGCGGGCGTCGGGTCAAGGATAAGCTGTGTCGCATAATCGCCAAGCGAAGGCGCGTGCGAAAACAGATAACCAAGCCCAATTACCGGGGCGAGCACGAGCAGGTAGAGGTACGCCGTAAACGGCGGATAATACATCGTCGCAAAATCCGCCGGATGTAAGGCGGGGATTAAGGTTTGGAGCTTGAGCATCGTGAGCGCGCCGCGTGTGAGCGCCGGCTCGTCGAACACCACAAGGTCGGGAAAGCCATAGGTAATGCCCCACAACCGCAAAAAAAACGCGCCGACTGCCACCCAAAAAATAGGTTGCCGGTGGAACGGCACTTTGGGAGTGATGCGGGTGTACTCCCAGAGAGTTTGAAACAACTTCATTTTTGACGGGCCTTTTTTAAGGCTGTAATCGTAGCGTAGCGGCACCTCGGCAAACTTTGAGGTATAGCGCGACAGGTGCAGCAATATTTCCGAAATGACCGCAAAAGACTTCTTCGCCGCAAAGGGAACGTCATCGGAAATGTACCTCCGCAGAAGCGATCCGCGATATGCGCGGTAGAGCACCGAGCAGTCGGTAACATTGGGCACATTCCACAAAAGCCTCAAAAAGAAATTAATTATATTGCTCCCCCACAACCGGTACCAGGGAAATCCGAGCGACACCGCACCTGGGGCGTAGCGCGAGGCGATAACCACGTCCGCCCCCGCGTGTATTGCCTCGGCCATGTGCGGCACGCAGGCGATGTCATTGGTGCCGTCAGCCTCCATGGTAAAGACAATATCGTCATCATTGAGATGCGGCTCGAGATACTTGAATGCTCCGCGGAATGACTCGGGCATGCCTTGCCGCGTCGGATAAAAAAGCGTATGCACCGGCGCCGCAAGCGCCGTGCGGTCGAGGAGTGTTTGGCTGTTATCGGTGCTACCGTCGTTGACGGCGAGGATGCGGCGCTCCAAGTTGGGCGGCAGCGTTGCGCCCATGACGTTCTGGACGACGCCGGTAATGGACTCCTCCTCGTTATGTATCATCAAAACAAAATATGCTCTGGCCATTGGTTTAGTGGCTGTATCCTAGCAAAACTCCTACACAGCTACAAGCGCGCCTTTTCCCGTATTTCTTCCATCAGCGGACGCGTGAGCGCGTCTACGCGGAAATAATTACGGTATGCGTCGCGCGCCCGCAGCTGCATGGCTTTGAACTCCTCCGGAGCAAGCGAGCGGTGGAACGCGGCGATGCGCTCCCCCAGCGTCGAGAGGTCGCTGAAGTCGACGATAAGCGCAAAGGAGCGGTAGTCGACTTTGTCGGCAAAAGGAAAATTCCGCTCGGTATCGACAATGACGGGGATCCGCCCGAGCGAAAGCATCTCAAAAAGGCGCGTAGACGCGTTAGCATCGCCGCGTATATCAAGTCCGTAATCGCTTTGGAGCAGATTGTCTACAAATTCCTTGCGCAGTGTTTCCGCGCTATCCGATGCAGTATCGATATGCCCCGAATACGAAGCGCGGATTAGTACATTGAGCACGACCTGCTGCGAGCGCCTAAGTATTGCAAGCGCCTTGCGGCGAAAGAAGACTCCCTTCTTCTTGGCGCGGTAGCGGCCAATAAACACGCCCAGCAGCCGGTCGGGCAACTCTTTCAGCAGTGTCCGCATCTCCTGCGCCAAAGTGAGCAACGCCCACCCGCTGAACCCAACCGTGGGAATCTCGCACCACCCCCGGATGCGTACATTTCCACCGCAATATAATTCCAGTAGGTCATTGGCGTACGGCGGGATGATTATCTCGTTTTGAGTGCGCAAAAAGCGGTAGCCGCCGTAACGCAGTACGAGCACGCCGCCCGGGACCGGGTGTTCTATATCCCCAACCCCATCAATAAGCAGCGGCTTACCTAACCGGCCGGCAACAGACCGGCACTCCGCCAAAAGGTCCGGCATAGCGCGCAGTGCGAGATTATGCGCGTACGGCATCAGCACAAGGTCGGCCTTAGTCTCGTTGTCGGTAATGGAGTAGTGCTCCGCGTCAAACCCGTACCGTTCAAAAAGAGCGTGTTGGAACGGCACCCGGCCTTTGTCGAGCGGGTTGCCCCAAAACGGATAGAGTAGCGGAATATGCTGGAAATCCTTGCGTCGCCAAGCAGGCAACACAAAAAAAGTTATTTTTTTGTGTTCGGGCATTAGTACCAATGTAACCCAATTCTACCAGAAGAGTTTCTACAGCACCGTCGGTTTGTAGCGGCGGTTTATCTCCACGATGCCATCAAACAAAGAGAGTCCGAGCGACGGATCCAGCTTGGTCTTAGCGTACTGCGCGAAGGCGAGGGTGTCTTTGGGCAGACAGTTGCCGGCAAACCCGCGGAAGTTGTCGTTGACTTGCAGATACACGTCGGGGATGTTCGGATGCTTGGCGAGCGCGTTTTTTATTGTCTTGTAATCGGCACCCACGGCGGCGGCGACATCATAAAACTGGTTGGCAAACACGATGCGCAGCGCGTTAAAGACATTCCAAAAATATTTTGAGAGTTCAGCCTCAAGCGGCTTCATCCTTGCAAAGTGCTCGGGGAGCGACCCGTGCGCCTCGCACACGGTACGGTAGTCCTCATCCGTGTACGCGCCGATAATACAAACGTGGTGATACTCGACAAAGTCGACGTACTGCGCCTTTTCGCGCAAAAACTCCGGGCAAAAAGACAGCCGCAGATCGGGATAGAGCTTTTGCAGTGTATCGGTGGTCCCCGGCTCAACCGTAGACTTAATGGTTACCAGTCCGCGATAGTTGATGGCGGCAAGGTCGGCTACCACCTTCCTGACTATAGAGGTGTCACAGCGCCCGTCGGCAGCCGGAGGGGTCGGTACGCAGATAAATACTATGCCGGTACCGAGCACGTCGCGCAAAGAAGTTTCAGGCAACTTAATATCGTGCACAAAAATCTCATGGCCGATATGCTTCATGCCGTGTCTGACGGCACTGCCGACCATGCCGAGCCCTACAATGCCGACTTTCATAGAGTCGGACTATATCAAACTCCCCTGTTTTTTGTCCAGTGCGGAGACTTTTACAACACGTATCTGCCGAAGGAGTAGTGCGATTTATCTACTTGGGGCGCGGTCATATGAGCTCTTTTAGTATCGCAGGAATAAGATTTTTGAGCGAGTGGTGTTCGCGGATATATGCGGGGGTTGCCTGCTCGAGGTGCTTGAGTGCCGGGTCGTTAGTTTTTACCGGGCAGCCGCAAGCCAGCGCCTCGAGCACTACTTTGTCGAGGCTTCCGGTCTCGCTGGTGTGCAATAAATAAGCGGCCTTGCGGTACTCATCACGCAGGCGTTCTTGTGTGAGAGCGCCTAAAAATATAACGTACGCGCCGAGCTCTTTGGCGAGCGTTTCAAGGTTTTTGCGCTCCGGCCCTTCGCCTGCTATGCGGAGTTCCAAATTCTCGCTCACAGCGGTTCGTATTGCTAAGTCATGCCTCTTTCTCTGATTGAGCCTGCCGACAGAGAGTATCCAATTGCCGCGAGGAATACTCGAATCAGGAAAAAAGAAGTTAGTATCAATACCTTGTCCAACGATATGCACCTTTTTGCTCTTCAACCGGAAGCCTTCTGAAGTTGACGTAAACACAACATTGGCAAAAGCTACCGCAACTCGCAGCTTAATGTTAACGCTACCGTGTGCGTACCACAGAGCGGTTTTTTTGCCGCGCAAGCGCCACAACCATCCGGCTACAACCAAATACTCCGGATTCATGTGTATAAAAACTGCATCATACTCTCTTTCCCAAACGATGCGCAGCAACCGCCATGCCCGCACGACTTTTCCGCCGGACCCGAGGTCTTTCAGCGAGATAACCTCCACCTCGCAATGTTTTTTAAACTCCTCTATCCACCGGACAAAAAACCCGAGCACCGGGTCGTTCTTATCTACCACTTGCGTGCACAGTAAGAGATTCATGGTTTTGTCCGGCCGACTTCCTTGCCGTACACCGACTCGAGGAGGTCGCGGTCTTTTCCGCTCCCGAGCAGGAGCTCGATATTTTTTTGGACTACGGCATCGAGGAGTTCCCGCCCGGAGATGTCTCCCACTTGGCTCCCGTAGAGTCGGCGGAAAGCCTCGAAATCTTTAATAAAGCAGTGTCCTCCGGCGCCCCGCCCGGGGCTGGCTCCCTGATGTCCACTCTTGTGCACGGGGTCCAGATGGCTGCGGCCGATGCGCGGGTCGGCGGCGACGGCGTCGCGCACCACCTCGTAGTCGGCGCCAAGCTTATGGGCGAGGTCGTATACCATATTGACGTACACCACCTTCATCGCGAGCATCGTGTTGTTGATGTACTTGATGAGCTCGGACTCGCACGACGCGCAGACAAGCTCGAACGGCGCGGGGGGCAAAACACGGAGTACCTCATCGGCGCGTTGGCGCATCCCGGGGCTTTCCTCCGGAATGCCGATGATGTTGCGCGTCGGATGCGACGCGTCGTAAGCGGCCGTGGCCTCCGCCAAAAATTCCGGCGAGTGCATAACGAACACGCCCGGATAGCGGGCGCGGAGGCTCCCGGTGGTACCGGGCAATACGGTAGACTTGATGACCGCGATTTTTCCGGCGCCGACCAAACCGACCGCTTCCGTAACAATGCGGTCGTCGAATCCGTCGGGAGTGGTGGGCGTCGGTACTGCAATAAAAACAATGTCGCAGTCTTTGATTTTTTCTTTATTCTGCCGGTACAGTTCCTCAAGCGCGTAGCGCACCACCTTGAAGCCGCGCCGCTCAAAATCATCGGCGTAATTTTTGCCGATAAATCCCTGCCCGACAAATCCTACCAGCGGAAGCTCCTTGTCGCGTATTTGGCGCGCAGGACTCATGCCGGCGGCCGCGGGGGCGCTTCCGATCTGGGTGCGCCACAAATCGCGGTACTCAATTTCTGAAGGGATTGCAAAAAGAGTATGCGAGCGGATGCCGCTTGAGAGCGTCTCTATTACCTTTGCCGCAAGCTCGCGCGGCTCCACTACCGTAGCGCCCGCTTCGGCCGCGACGCCGACATCGTACGAGACGACCGGACAACCGGCGAGGAGTGCCTCGACAATAACCATGCCGTATCCCTCAAAGTGCGACGTGACCAGTACCGCATCGGCGACTTTATAATAGGAAAAAGGGTTCTGCGCGCCCTCGAACACGACATGGTCCTCTACGCCCAGTTTTGCCGCAAGCTGTTCGAGCGCCTGCCGTTGCGAGCCGTCGCCCAAAATGACGAGACCCGCCTCCTTGTGCGCGCGGAGTATCTCCGGCATCGCCCGTATCGCGTCGGCGACGTTCTTTTCTTGCTCGAGGCGGGACGCCACCAACAGGAGTTTTTCGAAGCGGGGATACTTTTGCCTGCGGTTGAGCGGGACCGCTTTTTCTATCGCCGGGGCGTCGACGAATACCGGCAGTACTCCTATGGGAGCGCGGACGCCGCGCGTGAGGAGCGACTGCCGCAGGCGCTCGGACACGACGCGGACGGCATCGGCGCGCCCCAGGATAAAGCGCGCGAGGAGCACGAGGGGGCGGTTGGCGGGAGTGTTGGAAACGAAGCCCGGATGAAAAATATCCGTATGCACCTGCACGTGGAACTGCGCGCCGCGCATACGCGCGATGATCCAACCAAGGAGCCCCAATAAAAACGGGTCCTGCACCGATACCACATCCGGCCGCTCGATGCGCCAGCCGGCCGCGAGCGTGCGGAAGAAGCCGCCTACTTTGCCGAGTCCGAAACCGCGCGCGGCGGCATTGCCCGCCAATTGAACCAGCGCGCCCGGCCCGTGCGGCACCAGTACGTCGAGCCGCTCGACGGTCGCCGCCTGGAGCCGGAACCGGCGCGCGACCGCGCTGCCTTCAACAAAGGTATTCGGGTCTATTGATAATACGAGTACTCGCATATGGCTTTTTAACCCCGCAGAAGCTCCGCGAGTTTCCCTATTGTACGCTCAATGGAAAAAAGTCCGGTCTTTGCGCGCGCGGACTGCGCGCGCGCCAACGCGGACTCCTTGTCCTCCTGCACCCGCTTGAGCGCCGCGTACAGGGCGTTGTCGTCTCCCGGCGGCACCAGCAGGCCGTCGACCCTGTCTTCAATCAGTTCCGGATTGCCGCCGACCGCGGTTGCCACAACCGGCGTGCCGAGCGCCATCGCCTCGACGA
>ERZ1292629.2342-Hain-H43-01um-R1-2342-length-16175-cov-21_pt1 | contig 16175 bp, 17 predicted proteins | sample MGYA00564399_ERZ1292629 | MGnify/ENA primary metagenome ERZ1292629 (study PRJEB36523, sample SAMEA6512636) | groundwater metagenome | collected 2019-01-08 | study: AquaDiva: Metagenomics assemblies of 32 groundwater samples
CTGGAAACAGGTCATACCACTTAAGCTGTTTTAAACATTTAGGGCATTCTGACCGGCCCGTTAGAATACCGCCTTTTGTGTTTAGGCGAAAAATGACCACATTTAAAAAGCTGCCAACGCTTAAACCGATTAAAAATATAAACAAAGCAACCATGATTTAAGTATACCAAAAAACCGCCATCAGCGGTTTTTTGGTGCCTAATTCCTAAATTCCTAACGCCTAGTTTACTGATTTTGGCCTTGATCGTAAACGCAGTCAATAGCAATCGAGGTGCAGTTGATACCATCAGCGTCAGCTCCGTCTCGTGTTTGCCCGGTCCATCCCGTGGAATTTATATCCGCATCGCTTTTTAGGGCGGCGGCCGCTTGTTCAAGTTCCGCCCACATATGATATTTTGTCATACCGCTGTAGGCGTAGTTATAAGTGTAGTTACCGTTGTTTAAAGGATCTTTGGGGAGTTGAGTCATGTATTTAGGAACAATGAGTGTACCCAAAGAGAGCCAAGTTGCAACTTGGGGATATTGACCGGCATCGTCAAAATACAGCTCCGCCGCGGTTCTTACCTGACTTATGTCAACAATTCTCTTGGCGTCTCTTGCTCGTTGTCTCGCGACTCCTAATTGAAGCAAGAGTAATGTGGCTAAAATACCAATGATAGAAATGACAACTAACAATTCGACCAATGTGAACCCCTTCGATGAACTCAAGGCAAGTCCTTTTTTGTTTTTATTTTTCATGCCAGGTAGTGAAATTCCCGATTATTTTAATATACGCCTGGCGTAGTCGGGAATTCTACTACCTGGCATATTTTAATTATACTTGAAAGTTTAGTTGATGCGCAAGAAAAGATATCAACAAGGATTAACTTACGCCAACCAGATTGTATATCGGAAGCAAAATAGCGGATACCAAGATTGCTACGGCTATACCAAGGACTAAGACCAAAATCGGCTCAATAAGCGTGGCAATATTGTCTATAGTGTTATCCGATTCGGATTTATAAAACTTGGAGATATGTTCAAGCATAAAGTCCAGTTTTCCGGTCTTTTCCCCTATCGCCACCATGGACGACATGAGGGGAGGAATTTCTTTGTATCTGCTGAAGACATCAGACATACTTCCGCCTCCTCTGACGCTCTCTTCAGCGTCAAGAAGGATTTTTTGGTAGTTGACATTGCCAACTAAGTCGGAAGTGATGTGGATGACATCAAGAATGGGTATTCCGGATTTAATCAAAGTAGATAAGCTTTCTGATATCCTGGCCAGATATAGATTCCTTACCACCGTTCCCAAGGCGGGCATATTTATCTTAATATTATCAAACACAGCCTTACCGTCAGTGGTCTTGACATATCGCCATCCCAAGAAACCAGAGCCGAAAAGAAGGGTAAAAAGATAGTAAATGTAATTATTTACGAAGTTGGTTATCCAAATAAGCATCCGGGTAGTTATGGGCAGGTCATTAACGCCGACATCCTTAAAGATGGCCAATAATTGGGGCAGAACATAAACCACCATAATACCGGTAACGACAATAAGAGCAAACACTACGAATGCCGGGTAAGCCAAAGCGCCTCTTATTTTAGAATTTATCTCTTGGCTTTTTTCAAGGTGGTCGGCCAAGTAAAGCAAGGCCTCATGAAGTTTACCGGAAACCTCTCCCGATTGAACGAGTTTAATATAAAAAGAAGAAAACAGTTTGGGATAAGCCGCCATGGCAAGAGACAAAGCAGAACCCCCTTCCACCGCTTCGGATATCTCTGCGATTATTTTTCTGAAGGTTGGTTTTTCAAATTGACGGGCCAAAGTTCTCAACCCTTCGGCTAACGGCATATCGGCGTCTATAAGAGTTGAAAGCTGGCGGGTAAAGATGACGATGTCTTTATTTGTCGGCTTTTGAAAATACTTATTAAGGTCTATTGAAAAAATATCACCTTCCAGCTGCTCAATGGACAAAATTAAATACCCCTTGCCTTGAAGAGTATTAACGGCCGTGTTTTCGTCGGGAGCTTCTATTTTCCCTTCAAGGATTTCGCCGTTTTGGGTTTTTATTTTGTATAAAAAATTCATAGCAGATTTCTTAATTCAGCCGGATTGAGTGAATAAAACTCCGCTCTTTCCCAGCTTATTTCCTTTCGTCTTACCAGATCCGCTAATGACCTGTCTAAACTTATCATCCCCACATCTTGGCTGGTCTCAATTACCATATCCATCTGTCTGGGGCGGTTGTCGCGAATTAGAGTCCTGATGGCCGGAGTGGCTATCATGACTTCTACTGCGGGAATGAGACCGCCTTTTATTCTCGGAATCAACCTTTGCGAAATTATGCCGGAAATAGTATTGGCAAGCTGGTTTCTGATTTGCGATTCTTGATTGGGCGGGAAACTATCTATAATTCTTTCAATTGTTTGAGAAGCGCTGTTGGTGTGCAAAGAAGTCAAAACTAAATGCCCCGTCTCTGCCGCCGTTACTACCGCGCTCATGGTTTCATAGTCCCTCATCTCTCCCACCATAATCACATTGGCGTTTTGTCGGAAGGTTGACCGCAGTGCCTTATGGAAAGAAAATGTGTCCTGATAAACCTCTCTCTGATCTATAATGCTTTTTTCCGGAGAGAATATGTATTCTATCGGGTCTTCAATGGTAATAATCTTTTCAGCGCGTTCTTTGTTTATCAGGTCTATTATGGCGGCTAATGTTGTGGACTTACCATGACCATTCGGCCCTACTACCAAAACGAAACCCTGGGACAGTTTTGAAAATATTTTGACTATTTGAGGCAGGTTAAGTTCATCAATGGTCTTAACTTCATTGGGGATTAACCTTAAAGAAGCGGCCAGTCCGCCTTTGGTCTGATAAGCGTCTACTCTGAATCTATTCTTTCCCGCCAATTCATACGAAAAGTCCAATTCTTTTTCCGATAGGAACCTGGCTTTACGCTCCTGGCCCAAGAGAGCGAAGACCAGGCCTTCCATTGTTTCCTTGTCTAAAATCTTTTGGTTGCTCAACATTATCAAACGACTGTCTACTCTCAATGTCGGATAATGGCCGGGAGACAAATGCAAATCGGTCGCTCCCTGTTGGGCGGTTGTTAAGAGTAGTTCTTCTAAGTATTGTTTTGGGTCCATAAAGAATTTATCATTTATCATTTTCCAATTTCCATTGAATTAACATTGTATCATTTACCCATTTTCAGAAAATGAATCATTGGCAAATGGTAAATTAATGGTAAATGGCAATTGGTAAATGTTTTAGGCACTATCTCCTGCTTGAGCAATCTCAAGCAGTTCTTCTAATGATACTACCCCTTTCAATACTTTCAAAATTCCGTCCTGGAACATGGTAATCATTCCTTGCCTCTTTGCTTCCTGGCGAAGAGCCGCTTCCGAAATCGCGCCGAGGATTATTTTCTCAAGTTCATCACTCATTTCAAGCATTTCAAAAATAGCTATTCTTCCCTTAAACGCTTTGCCCCCGCATTTTTTGCACGGGTTTTCAATATTCGGCTTATATATTGTATAGCCGGACTTGGAAAGATACTCTTTTTGATAATCGGCGGGCATGTCCAGGATAGCTTCGCTTATCATTTTTTCTTCGGCGGTGTTGGCCTTAACTTCAAGTTTGCAGTCCGGGCATAGTCGCCGCAAGAGCCGTTGGGCCGCGGCAACATTTAAAGTGGAGGGAATTAAATATTTTTCAATACCCATGTCTATTAAGCGGGGCACGACCCCTAGAGCATCATTAGTGTGCAGTGTTGAGAGAACGATATGGCCCGTCAAAGCGGCTTGAGTGGCTAAACTGGCTGTTTCCCGGTCTCTTATCTCTCCCACCATTATAATATCCGGGTCTTGCCTTAAGATGTGGCGCAGACCGTTGGCAAAAGTATATCCTATTTCTTCATGAACCTGCGATTGGTTAACTCCGTCAACAAAATACTCAATCGGATCTTCAAGAGTGACGATGTTCACATCTTCGCTGTTCATTTTTTTAAGCATACCGGCCAAAGTCGTTGATTTACCGGAACCGGTGGGACCGGTAATGAGAATACTTCCGAACGGTTTGGCCATTGCTTTTTCTATTACCTCCGCCGATCTGCCGTCCAACCCCAATTCCGGCAATTCTACTTTGCCGGTAAGGGGATCCAAAATACGCATGACGACTTTTTCTCCGTTCTTTGTCGGAAAAGTGGAAACACGGAAGTCCACTCTGCGGTTGCCGAGTTTAGTGGAGAATCTTCCGTCTTGGGCCAATCGGGTCTCGTCTATTTTCAGATCGGATAAGATTTTAATGCGAGTCACTACGGCCGACTGGAGGGTTTTGGGCAGGGTTAGGGTCGTTGTGAGAATACCGTCAATCCTGAAACGGGTTCTGACGCGGTCTTCAAATGGTTCAATGTGAATGTCAGATGCTCGGGATTCAACGGCGTGTTTCACTAAAACGGCTACGATTTTTGATACCGGCGCTTCGGCGGTAATATCCTCAATTGATTTAATAGAGCCCCCTTCTTCTTTCCCCTCCCCCTCCCCTTCTTCGGTCAAGGATTCCAAGGCCTTGCCTACCTCACCGGACAAGGTTCTATAATTTCTAATGATGGTCTCAAAGTCCCGGTAGTTTACCAGATACTTCTCCAGTACTAATTTTTTGTCTTCGGCTATGAATTTTAACGCTTCAAGGGCATCAGTCGCTTCAGGATTGATTATCGCCACTTTCAGAATGTTTCCTTCTTTTTCAAAAGGAGCAACTCTGTAAAAAATAACTACATCTTCAGAAAATTCTTTCAAAACCTCACGATTGAATTCGTATCCTTCTAAGTCAACCGTTGGCAAGCGGTAAAGCTTGGATTTTATCGTTAAGAGATCGGCATCGGATATGACGGCCTTCTCTACGATAATTTGGCCAAAGTCCTTATTTTCTTTTTGGGCTAAATCCGAAAAAGCGGCGATGTTTTCCGTTGAAATTATATTAAGACGAACGAGTTCGTCTATGAGGGTTTGGGGGATTTTGATTGGCAATTAGTTTATCATTTATCATTTTCCAATTTCCATTGAATTAACATTGTATCATTTACCCATTTTCAGAAAATGAATCATTGGCAAATGGTAAATTAATGGTAAATGGCAATTGGTAAATGTTTTAGATTGGCGCAAAGATATCTTTTTTGCCTGTAGCTCCGGGATTAACCGGCGATTCTCCGAAAACTTCCAAGGCCTTGTATTTCTTGTTGTCTAATATCGAAAAATCTATTTTCAGATTCTCAAATGTCTTAAGGTCATCTCTTCCCGTTACTGGAGGGGGTTCAACAGGAACTCTGGCCGGGACTGCCCATTGGGAATAATAAAAATATCCGGCGGCAAAACCAAAGACTAATATCAGAGCGACTATAAGCGTGGTTTGATTGTTTGATTGTTGGGGAGCCATAATTCAGTTATCAGTTATCATTTTCCAGTTTCCATTTTTTGAAATTGACCCATTGAAAATTTATTGGAAATTGGTAATTGATAATTGGAAATTTTTATTTAAGATAGTATGCATTTCCTTTTACGACGAAATTCAAAATTGAAGTGTTTCCAAAACTGGCCGCGGCGTCAACCGAAGTTATGTCCACAAGCCGCAAATTTCTTTCAAATGCTCTTAAAAAATTTGTCAGTCCCGGGTAGGTTCCGTTCAAAAATATCTCTATAGATAAAAGATTATAAGGACTAAGATTTGCATCGGATGTTTTTTGGCCGATTATAGCGGAGCTGAACAGTTGAACACCATTTTTGACAGATACATCATCAATCGCCGACAAGACCTCGGCGACGCTTTTCTTTGATGGGACGATGGCCGACAACTTGGCGATTTCGGGAATTCTTTTTTGGTATTCCTTGCTTAAGTCCTTGATGTTGGCCATGATAGTATTTCTTGATTTCAGCAGATCCTCTCTTTCTTTGATGGCAGTATCCAAATCGGAAACCCTGTTGTAGAGAGGAAGAGCTAACGCCCAAAATAAAACTATGGCTATTGCTATCAGTCCCGCTCCAATGTAATTTTTATTCATTCTTTTATTCTTTTAAGAATTTAATTTTATCGAATTCTAATTTGATGCTGAATTCCAGTTTACCGGTAGTAAGGACATGAACATTGGTAAGCGCTATATCCTTTATGGAATCGTCTGAAACAAAAGCGGCTATTTGCCTGGCTACCACGGTGTAGTTATTAGCTAAGGCCTTAAATTCAAACCTGTTGTCGGAGACAGCGGCGGCAAACGACAAAAATTGAACTTGGGGCTGTAATAAACCCTCAACCTTGCTTAGTGCTTTTGACCAGATAACATGCGAATCCAGCAGGGTTGATATTAAAGAGAGTTGTTTGTTTAGAGTCAAAAGATTGGCTTCAACCTTTTTGTCTCTGTCTTTCTCAAGATTTACTATCTTTGCGTCTAATTCGGTCTTCTTGTCTTCTAAAGTACTTCTATAAAAATAAAGACCGCCCGTCAGGACAAACATTAAAATAAGAACCGCAATTCCCGTGTTAATAAGCCTATTTTCTCCCGGAACCTTAACTTCTATCTTTCTTCTTGTCTCGGGAAGCAGTTGTAACCCGTTTTGATCAGGCATCTAAATTTGGTCAGACATTGTTCCCATTTTATCATTTTAGAGCTTGAAAGAATAGCCGAGTCCGCGAAACGACGACGAAGACATAGATTGTTCTATGTCGAGGAGGAGAGACAATGGAATCGGCTATTCTTTCAGCTCCCTCTTAGGGCGGGCTGATTTTAACCAAATCCTTCGTTACTCGTCCTTGAAGTAGAATCATCTACATCTGCGGACTCATGCCTCGGATTTGGCTAAAATCCGCTCCGCTAAACTGATAAAATGGGAACAATGTCTGACCTCAGTATAACCTAATGCTTGGCTTTTATTATCAACATGTCGCCCCAATGCCGAGATTGCCTTTCGTTGAATCGCAGGGACCGGTCTCAAGGGGGCGACCAAAGGTCGGCAGAAGACAACTTCGGCACTGGGGCGTCATACATCTCTCATCGCAAGACCTGCGGCAATAGAAAATGTATTGGCCAGTTCTTGAATAACGGGCTTTAGCGATTCCGGATAAATAATTCTGGCGAAAGCGTTCGCGCCGTAAACGTCCATATTTAGCTTCTGTTTGAAGTAATTAACGAAGCCGGGCATATTGGTGAGACCTCCCACAAGAATAACTCGTGATATCTTCTGGTTTTTTAAGCCCTCATAGTTGTTGATTGTTTTTTTAGTTTCAAAAACCATCATGTCTATCAGAGACACCATGGCTTCGTTTACAATATTCTCATCGGCCTCTTTCATACCCATCTTTCTTTTTAAGTCCTCGGCTTTTTCTATGCTTACATTTAAAGACCGGGCAATGGACTTTGTTATTTCAAAGCCCCCTATCTCATAGTTGTGGCTTACTCTCTCGTATCCTTTATCCACAATAACGATTGAAGTGCTGCGTCCGCCGATATTCACTATAGCCGTCGGAGAAAGGTCGTTTCCCAAAAGAGCTCTGACGAGAGCCGTATTCTCCAGTTCTAACGCCTTGAGATTCAAACCGGCGCCCTTCATTATTCTTCTATACTTCTCTGTCTCGTCTCTTGGCACAGCGGCGATGAACACCTGAACCGTGGTGGGTCGTTCCCGTGCCGAGATTGTCTTTTGTTGAAACGAAGGGACCTGTCTCTGCGGCTCAACGCTGCCGTCAATTTCGGCAGCGGGACGGGAAATATCTATAATAGACCAATCAAGAATAACCTCACTCAATGGTATGGGAATATATTTGCGGGCTTCAAAAGGCAGAGCTTTGGCCAGCTCTTGTTCCGAAAGATAAGGCATTTCAATGATGGTGGTAAAAGTTGAAAATGAAGGAATTGAGGCTACTGCGTCGGTAGATTTAATATTGCCCTTTTTTATCAACTCTTTTAAGCCCCAGACAATCTCCTGATCCGGTAGTTTCAAAATGCTCTGGCTCGTGCCCGGTCCCGAGGATTGAACATCCGTGCCTTTTAATTCAAAAAGACCGTAATTTTTTAGAGTGAAACGCCCGCCCGATTTCTCAAGCTCTACGATTTTAATGGCGGCCGTTCCGATATCTATGCCCAGCTTGCCTTTTTCTTTGAAAAGATTAAACATATTTACTACCAATTACCAATCTGGTACGAATATACTAATTTTTTAATAAGTTCATTCGTAATACTAGTATAAGATTGGTAATTAGTAGTTAATTAAAGTATAACACAATAATGTTTTCCAATTATCCCCAACAAGCCCCCACACCCATGCATGGGTGGTGGGGGCAAGTATATAACTGGTTTTCAGATCTTGTTTTTCCAGTGAGGTGTATCGGCTGCGGCAAATTCGGCGATTATGTTTGTCGCGGATGTCTAAGGACAATACCAATCAAGAAAAACTTTGAATGCATCGGATGCAAGAAAAATACTCTCTTTGGCCAGACCTGTTTTTTGTGCGAGAAAACCAATTCTGTAGAACAACTGCTGATAGTGGCTGATTATAAAAACCCCTTGGTTGAGAAGTCCCTCAAGTTTTTAAAATATAAATTTATCATTGATTTCGAACAGCCATTATCATTTTTAATGAAAAAATATCTTAAGTGGCTAACCTTGGATAAAAAGTTTAATGTCTTTGAGGCCGGTCCCCTTTTGGTTCCCGTGCCACTGCATTTAAGGCGTCTTAATTGGAGAGGTTTTAATCAATCAGAATTACTGGCCAAAAAATTAGCCGATACATTCCAAATGGAAATGGCCGGCGATGTTATTGAGCGGGCAGGTAATGCCATTCCGCAAGCGGATATTAAGGAGAGAGAAGAAAGATTAAAAAATATGAATGGAATTTTTAGAATTAAAAACGGAAACAAATTGACTGGTCGTGAAGTGTTGCTGATAGATGATGTTTGCACGACGGGGGCGACATTAAATGAGTGCGCCAAGGTTTTGAAGGAGAATGGGGCTACAAAAGTAATCGCTTTAGTCGTTGCGAGAGGGTAATTATCCACTCCTAAATCTGTTCAGGCCATAGTATAATGGAGATATGATAGAATTGGATAATCGTTATCCACAAAGGGTTATCTTTAAGCCCGGTAAGCAAAGAGAATTTATTTTAAACATAAAAAATAAGTTAGGTTTTAAAATTGATAAAATTGCGGAACTTATAGATGTAAATTCTCGGACATTGCGTGATTGGAAGCGCGAAAAGTTTTCTATGTCATTGCCCGCTCTTAAAACTCTATGCAAGCTAGCGGGCATTACTATTCCGAGCGACATAGAAATCAAGGAGCCGTTTTGGTATACAAACCTTGGCTCTAACAAAGGGTGGTTTACAATCCAAAAAAGATATGGACGCGTGCCGGTTGATGAAGCATATAGAAAAAAGAAATGGTACGAGTGGTGGCAGAATAAAGGAAAATTTCAAGATCGAGATATTTTTCACCCTCTTCCTTTCAGTAAGCCTTCTAAATCAGAAAAACTCGCGGAATTTATGGGTATTATGATGGGAGACGGAGGTATGAATAAAAGCCAACTTTCAATTACGCTTCATTACAAAGACGATGCTGAATTTTGTGAATATGTTGTTAAGTTAATAAAAAACCTTTTCAAAGTAGAGCCTACGGTCAAAAGGCCCAAAATGACATCGGTAAACAGAATCATGGTCTCAAGGGTTGAACTTATAAAGTTTCTTAATGGTTTAGGACTTGTTATTGGTAATAAAGTTAAACAGCAATTTGATATGCCCCCATGGATTAAAGAAAATGAACTATACTTAAAAGCCTGTATTAGGGGGCTTGTTGATACGGATGGATGCGTTATAAAACACAGGTATAAAGTAAATGGCAAGGAATATGAATATAAAAAATTAGCGTTTACAACCATGTCTAATAATCTACGAAAAACTGTTTTTAATGCGTTTAAAGAATGGGGTTTTAATCCGAGAATAACACAGAATAGGGATGTAAGACTTGAGAATAACAATGACATGAAACATTACTTTAAATTAATTAATTCTCACAACCCAAAACACTTGAAAAAATACTTTAATTAGGCTAAAATTACTTGATTTGAGGGGTTTATTGAATGAACTGGTGGGGTGGCCGAGCACGGTTGAAGGCGGCAGGTTGCTAACCTGTTATACGGGGTTAAACCTGTATCGAGGGTTCGAATCCCTCCCCCACCGCCAGTTGGGAGAGTTGACAATTTTAACCGATTTTCTACAATTCAAAATATGGTTAAGAACAAAAACAGCCGCAACTCATCGGAAATTGGAACATTGTTGGAGCACATTAACGACAAGGTGACTTTGATTTCGGAGCAACATGTAGATTTGAAAGCGGGATATCAAAAAATGGATAAAAAAATTGATACGCTCACCAAGAGGGTGGACAATGTCGTAGATATGGTTGGCGCAATCAAGGAAGGCGTCGAAGTGTTGAAAGACGATGTTTCAATCATAAAGATGGACATAGAAACCATTAAGCATGACTTAAAAAGCAAGATTGGCAGGGATGAATTTTCTGTTTTAGAGCGCCGAGTCGCTCTGTTGGAAAGCCGGAGATAAAAATTGCCATATTTTGGAAGGGCAAAAGAAATTTTTTCATCAATTTTTTCATAAGAATTTTTTCAAAACAGGAACTCGATAGGGTTTCTGTTTTTTGTTGTAATTTTTAGTCTTTTCTGATACATTACTCATGGTTTCGCACATTTCCAATAGGAGGCAGTCAGATGAAGAAAGTTCTCGGTTTGATCCTTGCGGGTCTCGTACTTTTCGTCGCTGGTTACTTTCTGGGAAGTTCACAATCCCAGAACCGGCAAGCGATCTTTTTCGAGAACGACGTGCAGACACAGAAAGTACTGCAAGAAGTTCTAAACCGCTCGGACGTTTCAGTTTGGGGCACCGTTTATGAGTCGGTCGGCAGAAGCAAGACAAGAATCCCGACTCGATTCACTCTGGCGTGCACCAAACCGCCGCAATTCTCATTCGACAAGACGAACGAGTCCACCTTGTACGACAACCCTGAGAATGGGATTTGGCTCAGAATCAACGGCGGGTGTGGCAGCACAGATCTTCATCACTGGGATTTGCTTTCCGTGTGGATGCCACTCGACTTCGCAAGCGAAATCCGTAACCTAGAAGACTTGCGAAGACTGGTAGCCAAGCATGGCCTCGTCTACAAGGTCCGAAGGGATTTGCGTGATGAGTACCAAATTCCCGATAACCTCGCAATTCATCCTCTGCCCAAAGCTGCATGTACTGAAAGAAATCAGGGGGCTTCGGGAGCTTGCCTGACGGCAAGCTAGGATACGAAGCGTGAACCTCGCATCAGTCCGCCACGTCGCACGACCTGGCGGACTTCTTCTTTTTAATAATTCAAAGAGCGAGAATTTGTCGCCAAAGAAAAACCCCAGTAGCAGAACGCTTCGCGTTCACTACGGGGCAGGCTTGAAATCGTCCTTTCCGCCCGCCGAGCCCAGAGAGTTTCGTTCGGATATTTTCAAACAGACACCGCCAGAAATGAAAATGACAAAAATTGTGAAAGCCCTAGGCGTTTCTATTGAGGATTTATTGAAATAAGTATGGAAAATTTTGAAAATAAACCAAAAATCGAAGGCCGAGAGTCAACACCAGAATTTCATTTTAGAGAAATCGCAGAAATCGAATCTGCGATGGCTTCGCTTGTAAGACAACTGAAAGAAAAAATTGAAAGTGGGGAATACGATACTTTAATAAGCGATGACATTGGAGGTAGAATTCCAACCTTGATTTTAAGAAAAATTATTAAGGAACATAATCCCGACCAACCACTTGGAACATTTTTTATTGCAAGCGGGAAAACATACTTACCAACTTCAGCTGATACAGAAAAGTATGAGCAACTTCAAGAACATCTGAAAAAGGTTACTGACAAAACTAAGAAAGCCTTGATAGTAACGCAATTTATTTCTACTGGAAAAACATTGGCGCTACTCTTGATAAAATAGAGAAGTATGCGAGTAAAGACATAGAGGAATTAGGGTAGCATACCTCTGAAATAAATCCTCGAAACTGGAAAAAGAAAAGCCGGACTCCACGATTGCACTGTGGAGCCCGGCCGAATGTCGTGTAGAGGGGGTGGCTACGCTTTGCCTTCCTCTACTTGGATGTTTTCCATGGAGAGGAGGTGGTCTGGCTTGCTTCTGTCAGAACATTCAGAAGCAACTTTCTAAGCCATGGATGTTCGAGTTTTACGGCGTTGATCGTGCTCGCCGAGAACACGATATTACCGTAGGGCTGTGCGCGATACACAGTCATCTCCATGGGTGGCTTTTTAGGGAAGTCTGCACGGGCAATCACCCGGAGATTGCTGATGCCAGCCGATAGTAGCTGACTCAAGGTTGGTGTGGAGTTGTATTCATACCCCACTATCTTTGATATGACTTCACCGACCTTGACGTCGGTATCTTGCATCACAATGTCAGCGACACTTGCGATGATGGCATCAGCGGGGTTTGATTCCTCCAGCTGATTCTCTGTCAAGAATTCTGTTCCAATTAGATAAAACTCCGGCCTGTTGACCTGGGCAGAGCTAAACTCTGTCGTGGCTAGGGCCGGGTTGATCTTGGCGACGGGGTCAAGAGCCCAGCTCTCCTTGAACCCTGCCATAATGGCGTAAGGCATACCCAGATACTCTTCGTATCGGACCTGCCTGTAGCACTGATTTGCGCCCCAGAAGATAAGGCTGACCCCCAGCTTTTTTGCCGACTCGACATAGTCCCTCTCGGCCTTCGACCAATACTCGTCATGTCCGACAAACAAGACGGCTTTGTTCTTCTGGGGAATCAAGAACCCTTGTTTATCGATGTCCACACCCGTGGTGTAACTGACGTCAAAACCCTGTTTCTCCAGGAACGCCACCATCCCGATAATGTGTTGGAGAGAGGCTGTGCCGTCGAAGTCATGTGGCCGCACAAGCGCGACCTTCAGCGCCTTCTTGCCATCCTTGCTCGTGTGGGCGTAGATGGACTGACCAAGTCCGCCGATTGCGTCGTGCCAGCCATTGTAGGCCTGATCTGCGGAAAACCCCAACTTGACCAGAAGGGCTGATGGTCGTTCGTCGTCTCGAACAATGAACGGAACGAACCTCTGTCCTCGTTCTTCCCCAGCTGAATCAAGACCTGTCAGTTGAATCAGGTAGAGTCCAGATGGGCATTCCATTAGACTCTCCGGAATCTTCAATGTGAATGACACGTCCCACCGCGGGACTATCACATTGAAGTTGGCCGGGTCGGGCGACGGCATGATCTGCCGTTTTCCAGGAAATACGCTCTCTAATAGGAAAATCTCGGTGGCGTAACTGCCACCATAGTTTCCCATCCTGAACATGCGTACTTTATAAGACGCATACACTGTGTTCACGCGAATATCCAATAGCCCACCCTTGTTGACGGAACTTGGTACTTGATCCGTCGGTGAATAGGCGTACCCCTCCAATTCGCCACCCTTGGCAGGTTGGGTAAGATGCCACTCACTCGTCCCGGGTTTGTTGTTCTCAAAGTCAATCAGTCCGGACCGAGACGGGTCCAAGAAAGATGACGTTTGGTCGATGGTAATGGGCGTTTGCCCCAATGCCACCGTTGAGTAGAACGACACGATCAACAACGTGAGGCAGATCTTTCTCATATTTTTCCTCTTTTTGAAACAAGAAGGGTTGTCTTCCTCCTTAACTTATTGCATAGTATTCCTATTCTTATCTTTTATCAAGCTAAATAGAGCCTACAACCACCAATTCCATCGAATCAAGTGGCAAAATTATCTGGAAAGTAACAAGCACGGCCTGCGTTGCCCAGCCTTCGCAACCGAAGCGGCTACTTCGGCGGAGTAGGCAAACTTCGGCGGGCAGGTCGGCGGGCCGCCCGCCGACCTGCCCGCCGAAGTTTCAACGCAGGCGGGGGCCAGCCAGTTCCGTTCGGATATTTTCAAACAGACACCGCCGTAGAACCTTGGTCGAACTTCTGTTATAATAAAAAAATATTAACTAAAAAACATATGAAAAAATCATTCATTACGACAGCGGTATTGGTGGCAAGTTTGTTCATGGGAGGATCAATTTTAGCCCAAAGCCCACAAGTTGCACTTCCTTCAGCTGGTTTAACTCCTGAAAGCAATTTCTATTTTCTCGATAAACTTGGTGAAGCCCTGCGTGGGTTTTTCACTTTTAATCCAGAGGGCAAGGCTCGTCTCCAGATTACTTTCGCCGCAGAACGAATCGCCGAGATAAAAGTCATCTTGGAAACAAAGGGCGTAGAAGCAAAAGGTCTTGAGGTGGCGCAAAGCCGCCTTCAGGCGCACCTTGCCAATGCCGCAACAATAGTTGTAAACCAAAAAGCAGAAGGCAAGGACGTGAGCCAGCTTGCGAAAGAACTTGATGATGAGTTTGATGCTCCGAAAACAGCTCTTGAGCAAGCATTCAAAGCAGAAAAGCGCTCCCTTGAAGCTCAAGAAAAAGAATTGAGAGGCAAAATCCTTGAGGCAAGGCGAGCCGGAGATGCCGCTCAAGTTGAGGTATTGGTAAAGGAGCTCGGCGAAATAAAAGCGCAAAAAGAACTTTTAGAACTCAAAGAAGATAAGCAGGAAGAAGCATTAGAACAAGAGGAAGAACGTATTGAAGAAGAAATGGAAGCAAAAGAAGAAGCAGAGAAAGCAATTCAAGAAGCGGAAAAAGGGAGGCAAGAGATTTTGGATGAAAGCGCAAAAGATGGCATAACGGTACCCGCTGAAGCATTTGGCAAATTTGATGGTTTTCTTGCGCAGGCAAAATCAGCTCTTGCCGCTGGCAATTACGAAGAGGCAAAGCGTTTGGGAAAACAGGCAGAAAAAAGCCTTGATGCTGCGGAGAAAGCCATTGAGAATTTAAAAGAGGCAAAAGATAACGAAGAGGAAATTAAAGCGGATCAGGAAGAGCGTGCGCAAGAGGCAAAACAGACGCAAGACGAAAAAGTAAAAGAAGGAGCTAAAAAAGAAGCAGAAAACCTAAAAGAAGAACAGAAGAAAGCAGAAGAAGAAACTCAAAAAGCAGAGGAGCAACTCCGTAATGTTGGTAAGGAAGAAGAGGGTAATTAAATACCCTCTTCTGACCTAAAAGAATTTGCCGTCAAAGAAAAACTTGAAATCGCCAAAGCCGGCATGCGCCCGATTGTTCTGTCACAGTTTTTTCCGGAAGCCGATTTGGGCGAGCGGCCAAAAGAAATTGATCAAATCATTCAAAATATTATCAATAACGCGAAATAGCTTATGAAAAAATTACTTTTTATCACAACTTTTATTTTTGTTTTCGGTTTTGCCTTACTCCCCAATTTTACTTTTGCTCAAGGAATGATGGGTTTTCAAAGCTCATCTTCCGATAGTGCGGCCATACAAAGCCAGCAACAAGAAGAAAGGGAAGGTAAACAATTCTTGGACAACTTAAACAATAAAACAGTTACTTGTTCGCAACTCAAAGATGCGGATTTTGAGAAAATTGGCGAATATTTTATGGGTCAATCCATCGGAGATACCTCGAGGCATGTTGCTATGAACGAAATGATGAAATCAATGATGGGAGAACAGGGGGAAGAACAAATGCATATCGCTTGGGGCAAACGAGGCAGTGGTTGCGACACTTCCGCCGCGTTTCCGTCGCAAGGTGTCGGCTTTATGCCCATGATGCAAATGATGATGGGAGGGTGGTCGTCTCCCCCTGGTTCTAATCAATCAAATAATTCTATGATGAACTTTGGTTTTATGCCTTTTGGTGGATTTGGCTGGATTTTTATGATTTTTTGGTGGGTGTTGATAATCGCCGGAATTGTTGCGCTTATCAAATGGTTTATGGCGCAATCTCACGGCTCACATGGCCACGAGAAGTCTCCGCTTGAAATTTTGAAAGAGCGATACGCAAAGGGTGAAATTGATAAAAAAGAATTTGAGGAGAGGAAGAAAGATTTAAGCTAGCAGATTAAAGAATTTGTCGCCAAAGAAAAACCCCAGTAGCAGAACGCTTCGCGTTCACTACGGGGCAGGCTTGAAATCGTCCTTTCCGCCCGCCGAGCCCAGAGAGTTTCGTTCGGATATTTTCAAACAAACACCGCCAGTTAGGATTTTATGAATATTGAAGGTAAACCAAAACCAGTTGAGAC
>ERZ1292629.1648-Hain-H43-01um-R1-1648-length-20998-cov-14_pt2 | contig 16173 bp, 21 predicted proteins | sample MGYA00564399_ERZ1292629 | MGnify/ENA primary metagenome ERZ1292629 (study PRJEB36523, sample SAMEA6512636) | groundwater metagenome | collected 2019-01-08 | study: AquaDiva: Metagenomics assemblies of 32 groundwater samples
TGGTATTCTTTCCACAGTTTACATGGCAGGCACGCAAGCCTTCAGCACGACAGCCTTAGCGAATGTTACCGGCATGGCTTTTGCGTGTGCCTCGACTACTTTATACCACTACAAGTTTGTTTGTATGCACTCGACAGGGACGGCGACAGTGGGCATGAAGTGGTCGGTAACATGGCCGAGTTCCACCATTTCTGTCGGTGTGGTAAATATGCCTGTGATTGCTGCCGGGACTACATCTTCTTTTCATGGGCTTATATCCATATCGGGGACTGCTGTTACCGGCACGTCTCAGGTGGCGGCGGGCACGATAGGCTGTGCTATTATTGAAGGGCTGGTAAAGGCAACGGCAGCAGGGTCAATCCAGTTACGGGCGGCGGCGGAAGTGGCGGGTACGGTATGGGTCAGAGATGGTTCGGTGGGACTGCTGTATACTATAATCTAGGAGATAGCATGAACAGGATTACTATGGAAACTGTCAGGGCAATCGTCCGTCCACTACTGACGCTTTCTGGGTGGGCTGTTTTCCTTTACATTGTTCTTAAGAGAAACGACACTACCATCACGGCGTTATTTATTGAGATGATTTCCATGCTGGTATCATTCTGGTTTGGGCAACGAAGCGGGAAAGAGAAATAAGGAGTTTGACATGAGCGCTGAAACTGTTATTGGAATTTTGGTAACCGCGCTACTAAGCGAGACGGCGTTTGGTCTGGCATGGGTGATTAAAGTCTCTGGCTTCCAGCGGGAATTGCAGTCACTCAAAGAGGCCGTCTATCGATTAGAGTCAAAAGTTCATGACTCGCCATGTAGCGCATCGCAAGCAAACGATAAAGGGTTGGCGGTACTGGAACAGCGTGTCGGCCAACTGGAAGAGAGGGCAGTGCAAACGGGCTAGACACCCTTCCTACTTACCCTGATGCTTTAACCATGGTGGTAAATCATCAGGGTGTATTGGACCCATAGTAATTATCCCTTTTGCCTGAAACTTCTCCTCATCTTCATCGGTCACTGAATACCAATGTTTGCCCTTGATGAGGCGTTGACTTTTAGCATGGGTAAAAGCTACTAATGATACCAACTCCGGTAGTCCTGTCTTGTAATCCCGTAATTCACTAAATCCGCTACTACCATCCCAACCAAGTCTAATGCCACACCGCCAACAAGCAAAACCAGCAGAATACCCGTTACCATGTGGTGAAGATAACGTCATGTGTGTAGGCAAGTGTCTAAAGATGTGACATTTGATATCCATTATACCCTCCTACTTCGCCATTATGTTTTCATACTGCCAATACTAAAACGCCTATTGTGAAGACAGTTCTTAATATATGATTCTGCGTCCTCTCCTCTGTCAATCATTTGGGAAACGATAGTGTTGAACTCGAAACCGAAATAAGTATTTGTACCTAACTCCTTAGTTACTTTTGAAATCAAAGTCGCTGCTTTCTTAGAAGACCCTACTACACCACAACCCGAAGTAAGAATACGCCGATTGCATTTACAACAGTATTCTATACAGTGTTCCGTAGCATAGTATTTATCCCGCCGAATCATATAATATTGCTTTGTGGTTTCATGGATACAACTTATTGTTTTACAATCTCTACAATAACGAATAAGACCATTATTATTTATTGCTATCCCGTGCTGACTCAAAGAGGCATTTATGAACTCATGTCTACAAAAAAAGGAAAATAGTCCTTTCTTCTCAGACTTAAGAATAACCGCTTTGGTACCTTCATCATAGAGACCATCAATACTTTCTACGATTTTATATTTTCTCCCTGTTGATTTCTCATTGAAAACTTTTACACCTTCCATCCGCCACTTACTCATCCCACTTCTCCCAATACCAATTCTTTACTGTATAAGCTAGATGTGCTCTCATTGACCTTGAGGAGTGGAGAAAGAAAGTGACAGTGGCTGCCGAGTTCGGAAAGAGTATCCCCAAAACGGTAACACGTCACGGTTCTCCACTCCTCAAGGATAGTATAGCATATGCATCCGCTCGATGGCTCGTTTCTCAAACTCCGCAGAGCAAAGTATCACTTCGGAACTTATAATGACTTGGCAAAGGGGTTCAGAGATAGTAAGCCCTATAAAGTCATCTCTGAGGTTATATATCAAGGACAAGCAACCGACCATATTTTCAAGTTCGAGCAAATTAAAGATTTTCCTATTGACTTGCCCTTGCTCATTGGCGATATTTGTAACAACCTCAGGTCTGCCCTCGACCATCTGCTCTGGCAACTCTGGTTGCTCAAAAGCCCCTCCTTCAATAAGAACGTCAAGTTCCCCATCTGGGACTGTGAACGTCTTTTCAAAAGTAAGAGTCCCAGGGACATCGGGGAAGATGCTATCACTGGCTTGACTGATATTCAAAGGGCAGCAATCGAGAGTTTGCAACCTTACAAGACAGGGAAGAAAGCACTCTCCCTTCTCAGAGACATTAATGACTCCGATAAACATAGACTTATCACTATTATTGGAATCAATCCTGTTGTTAAAGAATTCTGGATTGAGTTTGACCAGTCTAACGCACAAATCCTTCTTTCTATACCTTCCATTAAATATCAAATCCAAAGAGTTAGTAAGATAAAAAGTGGCACAGTATTCGCCAGCGCATCCCATAGGCGTTTTGCACCCCGGACGAAGATGCACGTGCACTGTCAAACCATCTTTGACATCGCCTTTGATGGTAGTAAGACTGCCGATGGACAACTTATTACACCATCTATTGAATCTATGATTGCTGAAGTCTCTTGTGGTATTATCTTGCTTGAACCTGTTCATCCTACACTCCTACTTTGCCATTTTTTTATGGGCATATTACCCTGATTCTCTTTCCGCATTTCTGACACCCAGTACCTATGGCCGAATGTTTAGGATTCGGCGAAAAAGGATTCCTGTAATGGTTCTCATTCCCGCAATAAGGACAGTTTGCCGTGACCCTGAACATCTTGGCCTTAGTGATTTCAAGGATTTCAAGGTAGCGTTTCTCCGGTGGTTCTGTGTCCTCTTGTATCGTTCCCTGAGTGGTCTTGACCTGTAACCATGCCGATTCCATCGTTGCCATCAGCCTGACCCATTCCAACCACACCTCATTCGGCATGGAGGTCATATTATAAACTCCTTCGTCTATATGTTCGTAGTAGTGTTTCTTGTCCTTGATTAGGCCACGTTCTACACAGAGGTCAAAGAGTTTAGAGCCAGGATAGGGTTGAATGTAAGATAAGAACACCATCGCACCCCGGAAGTGTTCATACCAGACGGAAAGAGATTCGCTAATTGTTTCTTCCGTTTCCGCAGGGTCCCCAAAGATAAGATTCCCGCCAAAGCCTATCCCCGCTTCATGGGCTAGTTTAACCGCTTCAATCGCCTGGGCAACTGTGGTTTTCTTGTTCATGGAATCGAGTACCCTTTGAGAGCAGGACTCCAATCCATAAGAGAAGAAGTAGCATCCGGCTTTCTTGGCTAACTGTAAAGTCTCCAAATCAAGGTGCGCATTGGCATGGGTCTGGAACATCCAGTCAAAGTCCCAACCAAACTCTTTTTTCTTGTCAATTAAGGTTTGACAAAACTCATTCATGCGTTTCTTGTTGGCGACAAAGAGTTCATCAAGGATAATCAGGATGTTAAACTTATACTTCTCGTAACTTACCTTGATTTCTTCCATGATAGAGTCCATTGAACGAGGGCGATATACACCGTCCCCATGCTGACAGAAGGTACACGAAAACGGACATCCCCTCGCTGTAACAATGTTATAAGGCCGTGGGTATTCTCTTGAATGGCGGTAGAGTAATCGGGTTGCCATTGAGAAGTCGTCCATCATTTCCATCACGCCAAACGGCGCATAGTTTGGGAATTTCAGATTATCAATATGGGTATAATTATTATCTTTACCTGTAAATACTGCCCTGTTCATATAATTCCTTAATGTCAGTATCGGTGAAGGTGGCTACTTTCATTCATCATTCTCGCGAACAATATGTTGCAAGGGTCTTTCGTGTTGTAAGACTTCCGCAACTTCTCTAGTAAGTTTATTCTGTTTCCTAAACATCAATGCATTACCCGCCCAACATCCTTCGGTAAATGCGTTTATATGTTTTAGTTTGTTGCATCTACTACATAATTTTACACAACCTATAATATTTTGAGATGTCCTATATGGATTAGGATGAGACCATTTATGACCTTTAAGTAAGCATACTATATTCACTCTTCCCTCCCGTACCACAAATTCTTGATATTATTTATATCCTAACCCGCTTCCAGTGAAGGTCGCAACTTTCAATTCTTTACTCTAAATCCGACAAATTCATATTCAAATACCATTGTTTCAGGTGTGATTCCTCCTAATCCATCAATAACAAAGTTTTCTGGATATTGCCTTCCATTAAAAGCAAACTCCATAACCTGAATATAATGAGATAATGATGGCAAGTCCGATTCTAGTAAAGAAAGAATCGGACTTGCATTTTGGCCTATAAGTGGCGCATAGATATGTCGTCCAGGGTCAGTAATCACCAATCTCCTATCTATTTTACCAAGAGACAGAAATACAAGTTCAGCTACTAATTTCATTCTTTCCTCCATTTCCAAATAACTATAAGTTGAAAGGTATTGCATAGTAAAATAACCAAACCATTAAGTGTGAACCAAATATCATGTAGTGAAAAGAATGACCTCATAGTAGAGCTTGCCACAAGGAAAAGAGCTAATCCATAACCACTAAATGACCTACCTTTCGCAGAGCGAGTTTTTATTATACGAGAGGTATCAAGGATGCTAGAGAAATATCCGAGTGGAGCTGTAATAATAAAAAACAGGTCTGGCAGATTCACTGATGCCTCCATTTTACAATTAGTGCAAATTCAATTACACTAAATACAATCAAAATCGCACCGTTAAGCCAAAATATGAAATCGTGAATGGAAAGAAGAGAACGTAAAAATCCAGCAAATACCATAAGCAAACCAAGTCCCCAAGCTGTCAAGGAAAAGGATTTAGTAGATTTAGTTTGAATAATACGCCACATCCCCAATCCCATACTCACATAAGCGAGTGGCCTCCCCACAATATAAAGTAGGTCAACCCAGGTTATATCCATTCTTCAATGCCTTTTCTATTTCTTTCTTTACATACTCTCGGTTAGTTAGTTCGTTCCCATTAGAGTCTAACCACCCATTATCTTTCAGGTATTTTTGGTATGCCTTTCTCGCTTCTAACATTATCATATAGAGATTCATTCTCCACTCCAATACCAAAGATTCTTGATTGAGTTTATATCCCAACCCGCTTTTAAGGAATCAAGTACCGTCCCCTTGAAACCTCTTGAGCCATCCACTGTTGAGACAGAATAAGAGAACTTACCATCAGGACTTACAAACTCAGGAGTATGTGCCTGAATGAAATTACACAGGTTGACAATCGCCTCTTCACCCTCCCCCACAATCCCATAATCAGGTTTAAGTATCTCGAATATCTCCGAGTCTTGCGTAATAATACGTCCACCTAAGACAATCGGTACTTTACAACATTCCCTGATAACCATGATGGCATCCCTGAGAAAGTGATAGTCCGTACAGATACCACCCAGACCAATAAGGTCGGGCTTTACTTTGGAAATGGCTTTGGGAACTCTATCCTTGATAACCTCAATACCAGACGAATACCCTACTTTATTATTTAATTGCAATCCAAAAACCTGATGTCCCGCTTGTTCAAGGGAAGCGGCTACATAGGCAAAACCGCTCGGAAAATCTGAGAATGAAAGTAACTGAGGAAAGTTTCTATATCCGTGAATTGGAGGAATGAGTAGGACTTTCATCCCTGATATTTTTCGCTATCTTTTATTATTTCTTCTAATGAACGACTTGGTTGAAAACCAGCAATCCATTCCGGGTTCATGTGAGCGCCACATTTTATACAATCGAAGGAAGTACGTCGAGCTATTAAATTACCTTTTTTATCAAAATTTTCCCACCACGATTTATAATCATTAGAGAATATGTGTTCATGTTTACGATGGAATAGCCAATTAAACATTTTGTTCTCCTTCACCTTTTTTAATTCAGGTTCTTCAGAATTATCTTCTAACACATATTGTTGATGCTATCTGTGAAGTATAAACCTTTACAGGTCTAACTACAAGTAGTTTGCCTTCCACAAACTCAAACTCGGTATGGCACCGGTCACACTGGAAACCTGCGTTGCCATCTATCCAGTTGGCCTGACGCTTACTACAAGAGGGACATCTTGGTACGATACGGTCTGTCATTTACCATCCCCGAATCTTATACCCAGTCCTTCCATAACCTGATGAATACCTACACTTATCTGTGAAAGTTTAATATGGTCGAAATCAGGGGAATCGGAAAGGTATATTTTCTTGATAGCCTCCATCATTTCGTGTATGAATGTCTCTGATTTTTCTATCTCACTGTCCATTTTATTGATACGAATGATTTTATTCCTACTATCACAGTGACCGTAATCATTGGCACAGTTTAGGTGGGTATAAGCCTCATCATCCATTTTAACAGCGTAAGTAAACCCGCCTACTTTGATTCCTTTGGTAACGTCAACTTTAATCATACTACTCCTTAAATCCTCGGCGTCCTCGGCGCTCTTATCTTCAGTCCAGTCCTAACCCTCATTTTCTTGAACTTGGGATAGGATTTAGACCTGCCACCAGATGCTACCGAACCACCAGATAAACCACCACTCGGAGTAGCCAGTCTGATAGGTGGAGATTTGCTTCCTAGACTAACAGATTTTTTAGGAGACAGGGGTTTCAACCCTTCGCCATCCCCCATGTTAGATAGTGTCTCAGCCCATTTCGAGAACTCAGGATTAGCCCTTCTGAAATCATCCCGCATATCGGTAGCTGCTTCCTTGTTTCTTTTCCTGAAGGCTGTTTTAGCCGTGTCAGTCTTTAGTTTTTGGTAGGTTTCCCACTGTGCTTTGAACTTATCGGGTAACTTGCCAGCCTCAACCTGCTCCTTGCTGTAGGATAGATAACCGCCATTGCCCGGTAGGTCATAGTAGTCAAAGTATGGTTTCCAGAGGTTGCGGTCGGAGGGTATGCGTTCCTTGCCTTTGTCGGTCAACTTGAAAGCAGGTATCAGATTAAGAGGGATTTTATACTTCTCTGCCTGAGATGCTACAGCTTCAGCCGTTTTCAGGTCGGGGATGGTGGTTAGCCCGCTATCGCCCCAGAAGAGTCGATTAGTTATGAATTCAGGATTGCCCTTGAGATACCTTTCCTTTTCCTTCGTGCTTAACAGCTCGTATTCATCCTTCTGATTGGCGAATTGCCAGTAAGCACCAGCGATAGGGTCTAACTTGGCAATATCCTCTTCATCTAGATACCTGATGGCCTTGCCGATGTCTCTTCGCAGCGAAGTAATGTCGTAAAGATAATTGCCCGCCTTAATCTCTGCTATCTTGACAAGTGAAACTTTATTGTCAATCGCCTGTTTCAGTTTGGAATCAAGTTCATCCTGGTCGAACTTACCTAAATTAGCCCTCGCCCTTTCCACGACTTGTTTCTTGACATTGATAGCTCTAACATTAAACCCGGTTGCCTGTAAAGCTAATCCTCCAAATCCTATCGTCTCCTCCCCTTTTGAGATAACTTCCTTACCCCCCGGAATAAACTGACGCCCTGCCGTTACTGCCAATCCACCCACGCCTATCGGAAGGAATAAGTCTTGTGCTAAATGGGCTGTCCGTGATACTACACCGCCGGGGCCCACATCGTCTATTCTATCGCCAAAAAAGTTAGTTCCACTAGCTTGGTTAATTACCGCTCTCACCGGAACGCTTTGTCTCGCCTGAATAAAAAAGGTAGGGTCTAATAAACGAAGAGCTGTATCCATCTGCCCTACTATATCAAGCGTAAGTTCTTCCCCAGCCTTTCCCCCAAACGGCAATGTGGGCGCCGCAAATTGAGTATTATAGCCAAACGGCAGTGGCCCCCATTTGTTTTTAGCAATAGGAACATACCTCTCTTTAGGTAAAGGCTCTCTAGTAGAGGCAAAGTGAATAATGTTAGCTGCAAGAATAAGGAATAAATATACTCCTAGCCAGTGTTTTCTCCAAAAACCAGCGTTGGGCCCGTGAAATGCGCCGGTTGCCTGACGGATAAGCCCTTCTGACTCACCGGTGGAGAAGAAAGCCCTCCTCAATGTTTCCCTAACCACCCGGTTCTGAAAAACACTCTGGGAGGCTGGTATAGTAGAGTATTTAATGTTAGCGACACGAGCTATCAAGCCATTTATTTGAGCGTCATTTAGCTCAGGATGCTGATTTGCGATTATGGGGGCTATGTTATTTTGTATGTCAGTGATAATCGCAGCAGGATAGACACCATCAAAGAGTCCCCTCCTCATAGCACTCTCTATACCCGCTACTTTACCAGCTACCCGCTTAACTCTACCTAAGACTCCCACCTCGTTCGCTACCTGGCGGATTAACTTGTCCATATCCGCAGGGAATATCGTTACATCCCTCGTAGAAAGACCAGCCTCGCTGATGCCCTTCAGGTTTATACCTGGTCTATCTTTAATAAGTGGAGTAGTATCATCCAGTTGCCGTGCTAAAGTTTGTCGTGTCGCCGGATTAAAGTTAGCTTGTAAGATTTTGAACACTGACTGCGGATATTTCAATGGGGCTTTTATGGCTTCTATCGGTTGCCCTCTCATTAAGGCATCAACAAACCTTGTCCAACTTCCCGCACCAGCACGGGTCAGGAAGTCTATCTGCTGGAAAAATGTGCCAATCAGTTTAGCCCGCTTCGGCACAAAAGTCAGCCAATCTATAATCGCTAGAGGGTCAATGGTCTTCCCTTTAATGATAAACTTCCCCAGATTGGGCTTTTTCCCATAGATATTTTCCAGTGTATTGGCGACTCTGTCCGGGACAATCCAGCGGCGTGTGAACATAACTACTGGCTCATCCGTAACTGGGTTAGTAGTCGCAAAGGGCTTCCCCTCGAACGCAGACCCCACCTCTGGCACTCTCCATCCCTGGGGGATTGGCCCTCCAGCGTGAGGTCGTATAAACTCATCACCCATACCCTTCAAATAGGACACTAGCTCCATTTGCTCTCTGTATTTTGTGCCTTGCATCCGAGACAATCCCCATTGCTGGTAGGGATTCCAGAACAATGGCTCAAAGCCAGCCTCTCTCATCTCTTGATAGGTGGCATTTACACGAGGTTTCTTAAAAGCTGGCGTTTTAACTAAAGGGCGACCCTGCTGGACATCGGCAAAAGCGCCTTCTGGTGGCTTCCAACCCCGGTAAAAATAATCATCTATTGTCGCCATATCAGGGTCAAAATCCAAACGAGCCGCTTGCTCCCAATCGGTCAGTCCCCGTAATTCTTGATAGATAGCCTCGTATCCTTTGGGTAGCAGTATCTCTCCTGACGCTACTTTACTGGGATTATGGAGAGCATTATAGAGTTCATCCAGTTGTGGTATATCCTCTGTTCTCGGCACCAGAGAACCTCTGCGCCACACTCCGATACCTTGCTCTTTTAGTTTTTTGCTACCATCCCGAACTAAAAGATTTACCCGCCTATTCTCACTACTAATTGCAGCTTCGTGGAGGCGGAGCAGAGTCTGGTCGGGTCTTTCTCCGGGCGTTGCCTTGTCAGCTATACTCTGGACAATATCACTGGGCTCGCTTGCCTTAGTAGGCTTTGCCTTCGGAGGTTTAGGCGGTCTTGGCCCATCAGGGGCAGCCATTTCAATATGAGCTTCCTTAGCATCTTCAGGGGCAACACTTTCAGGGGATTTTTTACCTTGCTCTTGAATAGCCTTAACTCGCTGAGTCTCACTTTCTCCTGCTACTCTGGGCTTAGGCTTAACCTGCTCGGCTGGTGGGATTTCTTCTACTGGTTTGGCAGGTGCTTCAGATTTAACAGGTGCAGGCACAGGTGGCTTTGCCTCTGCTATCGGTGCTGCTGGTGTTATCACTTCTGGTCTAACTGATATTTGGAATTCCGCCCTTTCTTCCGGCGTCATCTTAGCCTGAAGAGCAGCCAGTTTTGCCTCTGCTTGCTCTTCAGATATGCCTCTGGTAGGTCTAAATGGCTTAAATGGCGCTACTGTTGGAGCCGAAGGTTCAGGTCTTATCCTAGCCTGAGTATATTGGGTCTGAAGTGCCCGTAGTTTCTCCTCAAGTTTACTCTGTTCTACCCCTAATGCTTTCCACTTATCCATATCCTGTTCGGCTTTTCTTTGTGGTTCAATAGCACTAAGTTGAGCCTGCACTTCATCAATCTGTTTCTGAAGCGGGGCTAAACCCTTTTCACGTCTTACGACATCGGCAGCCGCCGCTTTCCTAGTCGCTTCCAGTTCCTTCGGTGTCCACGGTTTACCTCTTTGTGTTATAGTTTTTGCGATTAAGGTAGTATCCCCAGTCTGAAGGAACTTTTGGGCATCCTGAATGTTCTTAAAAGGAGCGAACATTCCCTTCTTGACTCCTATCCTTCCAGTAACAACATCAATACCACCTATCCTCATTCCAATCTCTTTTTGCGCAGCTTCTGGTAGAGTTTTAAGCCAGTCTTTTAGAGCTGTCTTATCTCCCGCCTTAGCAGAAATAGCCACCCAGTATTCAGCCGGTGCGATACCCGCAATAGCCTCGACATCAAGCCCTATTCTTTCCCCATATTCCTGAGTCGCTTTCAATGCGGCAGTCTCAGTTGCGTAAGGTAAGTTCTTAATCGCCTGAGCAGGTCTCCCAATCCCACCGGAAGCAACCGCTCCAGTCTGCGTGCCCCAAGGGATAAGAAATTGAGCGACTGCTTCTTTTGCCATGTTCTCGGCCTCAGCAGCCGCTCCGGGCTTAGGGACATATTTCCCTCTGGTAAAGTCAAAAATGTTCTTCCAGTTCTGCCCCATTGAGAAACGCCTGGACAATGCCGACGTCAGTTCATTGGCAAATACCTGTGCCTGTTCTTTGGTTATAGAAACGCCCCTAGCTTGTGATTGCAGGGATAGATTCCGCATGATTGAAGCGTTTAACAGGAGTTCGGTCGCTGCCTTTAGCCCTTGATAGCCTACTGCCCCTAGTGTCACGGCGGTCGGAATGCCCACTATTCCCGCCTGCCCGACTGGAGTCTTCAAAGAATATTCTATCGGAGTAAGCCCTTCGGGGTTCTCGGTGGTTTTACGTCCTGTTAAAATATCGAGGGCAAACCCAACTCCCTGCCGTGGTTCAGGCAATGGCTCAGGTTCACCAGATATGCGAGGCAGTTCGGGTATGCCTAATGTTTTTGGAATGGCTAATTGCCTCTGTATATCTTCACTGGTTCGATAACCTTTTTCAAAACCAGGTTCTGGCCCAAGAATATCTTTAATCGGAATCGGAGAGGGGAAAGGTTGGAGCGCCGTTACATCAGCCGAAGTAATGGGCAGTTTTGGTTGCTCTTGTTCAAAAATCTTACCAGCTTGTTCCGCTCCAGGGAAAGGGGTTGTTACCTTCGCTGAAACAGCGGGTGGCGGTGCTAGAGGTACTTTAGAGGTGATATTCCCCCGCTTAACCTCGAAGTCCTTTAATCTTTTTCTCACCTGCTCATCAATGAGCTCAGGTTTGGGAAATGTTACTGGCTTGCCCCCGGCATCGGTTACATGAAAGTCGGCAATGGACCCATCGGCATTGAACTTATTTATCTTGAAATTAAGCCCCCTCGGAGACAAGAGGGTATTGTCCGGCTGCAGTTTCCAACCACTCGGTACATTCAAGCCACCAGTTAGTGCAGGTGGTGTTTGTAGCGGGGTAGTAGAAGCAGAGACAGTCGGAAATACAGGAGGCGGTTTGGGAAGTTTAACCTTCTTCAGTAATTCTTCAAAAGTAGCGAGAGGCATTTAGAACTCCTATAAGAGTACTTTAGGGTCTATTGGTTCTTTCGGAGTCCCCGGCCCGGTATCCACAATATCGCCTTCGTTCCACCGCATACTATTTCTTAGGTTGTTATCCAATGCTAATGTGTAGCTGAGAACGGTCACGATAATAGGATTGCGTAGACCGTCTGTCAGGTGGCCTATCATAGTTCCTTCAGTAAAGGCGCTAATTTCGCTATCAGGAATGGCCGCAGTAACTGAACTGATAGCAAAGGTAATATGTTCTATCATGCGTTGTCTGACTTTGGGATTGTTGAAGTTCACTGTACCCCCTCCTGTGGCATCTCGGAATCAGCCATTAAACTGCCGTCACCCATGACATGAAATCCAGCCGGAGTTTCATTACCAAGCAAAGAACTCTCCACCAGTTGCTTGTAGTCATAATTGAAGGAGTGTTGGGCAAAGAACTCCTCAATGACATCCCGTATCATTCTGTCCGAATCCTTCAAACTAAACTTTGTATTAGCCATTTTGTAACTGACCTCCTGTGGTGAGCCGTGCCGAACCGCCTCCCTGTGTTAAGGGTAACATAGGTTGGCTTGGCTTGACTTCCGGTATCTGCGGGCTGGTCGGTGTCATCAAACCTTCCATAGCCTGTTTAAGAGCCGGTATCATCTGGATAGTGACCATCATCAATTCCAATTCCGCCCCCGGCTCCCCATTCTCTGCTGCCTTGCCTAACGCCAACCTTGTCCGATTCAACTTGATTAAAGGTGAAATCCTCTCCGCCTCTTCCCACCTTAATTGGTCTTCGTCCTTCTCCCAATCTTCCCGCAAGAGAGTATTGACCCTTATATCTCTGTCCGGTATCAATCCTCTCTGTGATACGGCTAAGGTCTGTCTGGCCGCATCCGCTTGAGGGTTGTTGAAAGAAAACTTCCACTCAATAGCATACTCGCCCTTCAACTTAGAAACGTCCCAAGTCTGACCGTCTAACTTAACCTGGCTCTCCCCTAAATCAATGACCTGTTTGATTATCATTTCAGCGCCGTCTTGCTTTAATAGGCCTCGGTTAGCTAGTCTGGGTAGGATGACATTCCCCTGTTCGGCTACGAGTTGCAGTATCTCGGTGGCTGTTTTTGGGTTGGCTACGCTCTGGAATTGGTTTAACCCCGCTTGGTCTAACCTCATCTGGATAATCTGTTGTGTCATGACCGCTTGCTGTCTCAGTTCTCCAATGGGCATGGGTTTATACCCGCCGCCCTGTACGACATTATTGACTACACCAGGGGAGACCACTTCATCTACGGTGGGAGTCTCTACGGCAGTTGATAACATATTCTCCGGCATCTCTCTCTGTAAGGCATGGTCTACCTCGGCAAGATTCAAGGACTGAGCGATGGAGGCCAGCCGGTTCATTTCGGGTAGTAAATCACGCAAGAGGAATAGTCCGGACTCCCCCTGTAAATGTACCGTATTGACATCCATGAGCATCGAACCCATCGGTACTTTGCGATAAATAGCCGGGACATACCCCAGTTTGTTAGGCAGGCTCTTGACCGAGTTACCTGCCACCCAGAACTCCGATGTTTCCCTTGATATGATATAAAGGCACTCAATATCATAGGACTGTGCCTTTACCAGAATATCCCCGCTAATCTCAGGATATTCCGCTTTAATTTGGTCTATTGTTCTGAGGGTCTTGTAGGCAATCCATGACAAACCTTTTGCATCATAACCATAAGTCACATATTTGGTGTCCCACGGCATGATGTCGGGTATCAACTCACCCTTCTCTACATGGAAGTAAAACTTGCACGCTTCCCTTCCCCTTCTGAAGTTCTGCTGGTCTAGGAACGGATTGAGGGGATAGCACCCTTTTTGTGAGAGCAACTTATCCCCCGACTTAAAGGCCGCTCGTAAGAACGCCTCAACATAGGCAGTATCAAATCGCTTATAGTTCGATGTAACCGATATCTGTTCTATGGCCGTATTAAGTGCCGACTCCACCTTCCAAGTGAACACGGCGGCATCATTCAGGGTTATGTAGATGGAATTGGCTATCTCATTGTCATTCACATCGGGGATATGCTTGAACTTCTTGATTATATTTACTAAATCAGCATCCGTCTGCATCCGTTCAAACAACGGAGCCCACTCATTGAACTTGAGCATCGCCAGGTCTTTGTACTTGTTGTCATTGACTATTGTCTTATCACTGTATGTCATCGTCTCACCATTCTCCCGATACCTACACTTCTACCCCTTGCTGCCGAGTGGGGATAGGGATTGCCTGATAATACTACCGTCTCCGGCGTGAAGTCGCTGAGTCCCGTCCGGGCACAAGCGCATAAATGGAAATTTTGTTCATTCTTAATCTTGTTAGTCGGTCTGCCCTCAGCGTCGATTTCCCAGAGACAGTTCATCAACTCCTCCAGCCAGTTTACGTTGTCCTCGAAGGAATAAACTTTATTGAGTTCCATCAGCCCGACAACTCTATCTATCTGTGCATTGACGTGGGTGATTTTAGGGGCTTGAATCGGCCAACCGTGCATCCCATAGAGTTGCCTGGTCTGCTCCTCAGTAGTGACATTACCCCCAATGCTCTTCTCTGGTCGCCAGTCTTTATTTTTGAGAAACCAGTTCAGGCATATCTCTCTGAAAGCAATGACGTGTTGCGGCGCACCCAATCCTCCCGGTAAGTATTCCTTGAAGCACACCAAGTCGTTCAGCCGCATATACGGTGGAGCACCGGGCGGCAATGGCAACCTCACCTGGGCAAAAAACAACGCTGCGGGATTGGCCGGCCCGAAATCGTGGTAGGAGTATACCGGCCAAGTTGTAGGGAGCTCGAATCGCTTAATCTTACATAGTTGCTCGTTGAACGCCTTGTATACCAACCACGATAATTGAAGTTCATCATCCTCGGCCATTATCTCTTGCCGGTAGGATTGCTTGCTCATGTCCTTTACCAGTTCGCCGAGGGCTTCCCGACTGATATACGGATTGTCATGGCTGGTGAAGTGGAATGCCTCCCAACGCCCTGTAGTATCGGCTGCCGCCATCTTGAATAACTTGGCGGCGTGGCGTGGGTCGCGGGCCTTGCTCACCCCGGTACTACGCAACGATGGCGGCGTGTAGACGAACACCACATCGCCGTTAAAGTCCAGTAACATCGGCATACCAACCACTTCCCAGGCATCTTCGTTAGTCAGTTGGTATTCGTCAAAGATTAAGAGGTCGGCATAGTCACCCCGGAGACTATTAGCATCCCAAGCGGTTTTTGCTTTTATCCGGTTGCGTGTGCCGATTCGCTCGATATACCGTTCCGACTCATTTTTCTTGTAAACGCCTGTATCTACGAGTGGTTGCAGTGCCCTAGTAACCTCATACCAAAAGGCATCAGTCTGCTCAGAAGTCGGTGCGGTATAAAGCACCCGCCGCCCATCGACAAAGGCATCGACGGAGATTATACCCACGCCGACAGTTTTACCACCCCGCCGCCCCGCCCGGATGACCTTATGCTTTGCCTTTGATACCCTAAATCTCTCTTGCTCCACATGAGGCAGTCTAGTTACGACCTTAACCTCTTTGATTTCTGTCTCGGTTGTCATCCCGTTACCTGCTCAATTTCAATAACCGGTGTTGGCGCCCGCTCAACGATAATTTTAATCGCCGCAAGGTTTATAGTATTCCCCTCGGCCTTAAGCATCCCCTGACTCCTCATCAGTAGTTCCATTGCGTCCAGCTTCGAGTAGAGTTTTACGCGGCGCTGCTCGCCGAACTTGCCAGGCCTCACCGCAAACTCCTGGACAGCACCAGACGCTGGATTATCCTTTACGACCGATATACCACCCGCTGAGTCAACTATGTCGGTAATATCCGTCCTCGCCATCACAGTCAGCTCCTCCTGCATCTCCTGGAGCTGCATAACCTTTGCCTTGTCCACCATGTCCCTGATTTCCTGCCGCCGGGCCTCGCAGATGGGGTTGGTGGTGGTCTGGATGACTGCGGTATAGGAGCATTTTAGCTGCCGGGCAACGTCCGACAGCGGCCTACCCGGGTTGAGCAACAGAAACATGAGGATTTTTTCCTGCAAGGCGGTTACGTGGCGTTTCTTGCCAGCCTTGTCGCGATAAATTTCCTGTGCCAAGTGTCTCATGTGGTCAAACCACGCATAGTTCGAAGTCGCTCACTACGTCTATCGTGTCTCTGAATCCTAGTAAGTCCATAATGTTCTTTTCTTTCATTTTTCCCTCCAATCATATCTCACTGACCATAATATCCCTGATACAACCAGTAGCACAAAAAA
>ERZ1292629.460-Hain-H43-01um-R1-460-length-44103-cov-8_pt3 | contig 16138 bp, 33 predicted proteins | sample MGYA00564399_ERZ1292629 | MGnify/ENA primary metagenome ERZ1292629 (study PRJEB36523, sample SAMEA6512636) | groundwater metagenome | collected 2019-01-08 | study: AquaDiva: Metagenomics assemblies of 32 groundwater samples
TGTCTCGGCTAGGGCGACAGATCGAGCCTTTGCTCAATGAATTGAGAGATTTGGGAAAATGGGATCGAGTGCTCACGTTGCGCCTGCCTGCGGTTCTGGTGTGCTAGGCGTACCAATATCGGGCACCGGCGGAAGACTCTCGACTACCGTTGCACTGCCCACCTCAGCCGACCTCAGCATTGCAATCGCCAACTGTGCTGCACGAGCCTCAATCTCTCCACGGTCCGTCCTATCGTAGATCTCCCGCCGCTCAACTAGCATGGCCTCGCTACGCATGCCCAAGTCTAGCGCGCGTATCAATAGGCCCTGACTATCGGGCTTGGTCAATACGTCGGTGAGGCGCTTACGGAGATACTCAGGATTGTAATCAGTTACCTGCTCCAATTGCTCCTGAATAGCCATCTTCGCACCCTTTGTCCCTAGCATACTATAAACGGCCTGACTGGGATACTGGGTGACGACAGCCATCTTGGTAGCGATTGTTGGATAGTCTAGCCCCTCGAGTACTAGCTTGGCTAACTCGCGCTGTCTCACGCTTGGCTTAGTGCGTCTATTGGATCGGGTGGGCTGTGCGGTGCGTTGCAGTTGCGGTGCTAGGGGATTGGTGGGCTGCTCAATGGCGGCGGGAATTGCGGACTCCTCTATATTGCGCGGGTCAGTCACGCTGAACAGTATGTATTTTTTTCAATCATGTCAAGTTAAATCGGTAAAGTTTACCGGTGAAAATTTAATGTAGTGATTACGGTCCCGTCAATGTTATGTTTTCTCGCATCGGTAATTTTATTCTCTTGACAACCGCTAACGGTTGTAGTAGATTGCAGACGCAAGCCAATGCGACGGTATCACGTATCAGCGGTCCCCTCTATCCCACCACACACACCCACAAGGAGCTAGCCATGACACAGACACAGCACACACCGGGACCCGCCGAACATCTCTTTGTGCCCGTACCGCACCAATCTGGATGTAAGTGTTGCGGATTCGCACGCGGAGAACATCCCAACCGCAAGTCAGTTAGGGCCGCAATGCCTTGGAAGCCGGTGCATACCGAAGAACTGGACGACAATACATATCGCATGATGGATGCAAATAGCGACGGACAGGCCATTGTGCATGTACTCGACACGCCGTCAGGTGATAGAGCGTTGGCGCTAATTGCTTCTGCTCCCGCACTGCTCGAAGCACTCAAGCGATATGTCTCTTGGCAGGAAGGGGCGTTCGACGCTATCGACATCGAGGCCGAGATCCTCAATCCTGCCCGTGCTGCCATTGCCAAAGCGGAGGAACGGAAATGACACGCAAACTCATTTGCGCCTGCTGTGGTGGTGATGCCGGTCGATGGCAACAATGGTTCAACCGTGATACGGGATACGGTCTATGTCGAAAATGCGCTGACCGGATTGAAACGCGCGAAACTCCAGCAGAGTTCGAATCATGCTATGGCCGCCCCGGAGTCAATTACGCGCCAAAGGTGCAACCATGACACGCTCCGAAGAAACCGCCACAATTGAACGTCTTGAGGCAGAGAAAGCACAACTGGTAGAAGTGCTCAAGGGCGTAATGGCTCACCCCCACATCCGCGCATATCTGCCATACTGTCCAACGGATGAGACATTTCGGGCTGTGCAATCCCTTCTCACCCGATTGGAGGCCCAGCCATGACACAAGGCAAGGTGTCGCGTCGTTGCTCCATCCCTTCAGGATATATCTATACAGACGTTGCCTTCACCTTCAAGCGGATCATTTCGGAACCTGTCACAATTCGCATACCGGAGGAAATGCACAAGATTGCGCGGGAACGGGTGGGAAATCTCACGGTGGAGGAGTTCTGGGTTGCAGGCCTTAATACTGCGCAACGCTTGGTAGTTCTGCATCGAGTTTCAAGCGGGACGTTAAATGCTTCCCTTGCACATCCTCGGGAGTGCTTCCGTGTGCCGATCCTCTTATCCTGTGCCTCGGTCATATTCTTTCACAATCACCCGAGCGGGAACCTCGAACCGAGTCAGGAGGATATCGCATTGACGAAACAACTAGTCGAATCGGGTCGCATTCTTGAAATCCCGGTCCATGACCACCTCATTGTCGGTGCCATAGATGCTGGCTTCACATCATTCGCTGAACGCGGCTTAATGTAGGTAGATGGATTCAGAGATTGGCACTGGTGGAAGCCAACCTACCACGTCAATTTTAACTAACCCAAGGGAGAATGCTATGTGCCAAGGTACGGTTCAATCACTCGTCAAATTCAGGGTCGGGAAACGCACCCGCCGTGTGCTGTTGCAGGGTATCGGGTCACATAGTGGCCTGATACAGACCGGACGGCCACTCTTACTCCGGCGCGGCTGGACGGAAAATGCACCGGATCAGAATGTGATCAGCACCGAATCCGATTTTACACGCGGCTGGAATCGGTGTACGCTGGAATCTGGTAAACCAACTCCCACCGATATGCGATTGCTCCGAGCGGGACATAAACGCATGGCAGGGTCAGCAGCAGCACTCATACGCCACGTCCGGCGATGCAATCTGGTAGATGATGCGCTCATCGCATTGCTAACGCCAGAGGCCTGGGGGGTCTACGATGCTGCGAAGGCGGATGCCCAGAGGGTCTACGATGCTGCGAAGGCGGATGCCTGGTGTGCGCTATTCCGCCTTGCCCAAAATCGCGTGGAGCATCTGAGATGACCAACTGCCGATTTTGCGGCACACCCCGCCGCGTCAACTTCAACCGGGACCACCTCACCGTCGGCCCTCTGGCTGGCTATGGCGTCAAGCGCTGCAAGGTGTGTCGGCGTATTCTGTTCATCACGCGCATTGACTCAGTTGAGGCACGTCAACGGCGCACACAGAAGGGACTCTCCGACAATATGCGCTCCCGGTTCGGGGAAATCCTCACGTCTCACGGACACCGGGCCATTGAGTATGTCCTGCGGACCGGATACCTGCCAATCGCATCTGAACTCAAGGAGAAGCCATGACCTACCTCGAACAAGAAGCGATCCTACGCAACGCGGTTTCTGTCGCCCTCCGGCTGCTCCGGCTTGAATCTGCCAACTACCGGCAACGCGCCCAAGAGTGCGCCAAAGAGGGGAACCTGGGACTGGCAAGAGCATTTGTAGATCTCTCGAAAGTGGACGACCGGGCCGCCGATGAGATCGAACAAGCCTTGGCGTTCAAATATCCCGCGAAAGGTGATGCTATGACCTACGTCGTTGACTTCACCGACTCGGACGGCAAGCGGCGAACCGTCCGCATACAATCCACGTATCCACTCACAAAGGAAAAGGATAGCCCCGTGATAGCGTTCCGCGTCCGATCCGCAACAGGCCATGAAGTGAGCATACTCCACGAGTTTAGACCAGAGGTGAAGCTGTGACCCTCCGCGCCTCAACCGACCTATGGCTCCTCGAACTCTGCCACGACCGCGAGGAGCATCGGGCAGTTCTAGCCCTGCCCGACCATGCGCGGGAGATTATCGCAGGGCACGAGCCGGCCAATCCCTACTACCGGTGGGATGACTGGCGAACGGATGACCGGGGCTACACACCACCGTCACCAAACTAGGATGCGACTATGACACACCACACCGTCACATTTGCAAATCTCTCGAAGGGTCCGGCTGGGCCGTGCCCCTCGACTACCTCACCTGTTGCCCGTGCACTCAGGCGCAAACGCATCGAACTCGGCATCACACAACGCCAAGCCGCCGACCTGACGGACGTATCAGAGGGAACGTGGCGCTCGTTTGAGCGCGGCACACCACCGACGCCGGGGACGCGGGGATATGCGGCGGTTGCGCTCTTCCGCCGAACTCGCTACGAGACCGTACGAAACACGGACGGCTCACTCACAATAAGCTGGGAGGAATGACATGCAAGACTTTCGCCGCGTCAAAATGGACAAGCCCAACAGGCCAAGCGCCATAACGGGATTAGTCTTCGCCGCCGCCGTGGTGATCGCGGGCATCTACGGGCTGGCACTCTGGATGTACGACCTGTCAAAAAACGGGGATGAGCAAGCTATTGTGGGATTTGCTGTTGCGCTGGCAATGATTGGTCTTGCCATCGCCCTGTGGGAACTCGGTGGACTACTCTGGAAGGAATGCTCACGACTCGTCAAATAATGGAGGCAATTATGAAACAGGAAATAGATTGGACTCGCGCCCTTGTGTGGTCGTGTGTGGTTGCTGTCAGCATCGGATTCTGGCTCTGGGTCGCCTACCTCATACTCTGACCCCCCCCAACAATGCGAGGATATTCTTCAGCGAATTCGAGCAGATGTTCAGGGATGGGTTTCAATGGCTCTCCTTTGTTATGGAATCCTACATGGGGCGGCTCACCTCAAGATGCTAACTCTCTGCACCCCCGGATATTACCGCCCCGTTCGGATCTCTCCGTCCCCGTGTGTTCCCCACTTGGGACGGAGAATAATTACAACGCTTCGACCTGCTTTTTCGTGTCATAGACGAGATTCATCAACTTCTCACGGAAAACGGACATGATGGCTGCCCCTTCTTCCGTCTTCATTATGGGTTCTTCGAGTTTCGCAATGACATTGAGGAAGGCAATCCACTTCACCTTGTCCGGCGCACGACTCGCTTTGCGTTCCTCTGCGGCCTGTTTCTTTTTCTCCTCCTCTTCGGCCTGCTTGCGCTGACGTTCCTCGGCTTCCAAGCGTTCGCGCTCTCTGCGTTCGGCTTCGAGTTTCTTGTTCGCCTCTTCCTGTTCGGCCTTGCGCTTCTTCTCCTCTTCCTCCCTGATCTTCCGCTCACGTTCCTTCTGCTGACGCTCCTGATGGATACGCTCCTTCTCCTTCGCTTCGGCTTCCTTCTTCAGCCGCTCGTTCTCCTCCCGGATGCGGCGGTTCTCTTCTTCTTGCTTCAGCCGGTTCGCCTCTTCCTCCTGCCGCTTCTTCTCCTCGTTCTCTTTGGCGATCATAAAGGAACCGAGTAGGATCAAGAATTGCTCCTCCGGCATCCGGCCCAAGTCATACAGGCTCGGATCGACACCGAATGCTTGCAGCTTCGGAGTGCGTTCTGCCCTAAGTGTATCTTGCCTCTTCTGCTCCTGGATGGCGACGAAGTTCTCTTTCTCGGCCAAGTCTGTTTCAATGGGAGCGATGATCCCCGTCAGTGTCTTGGCAATCCCGTCGATCGTCTGACCTTCGCGGAGACTTTCCTCTTTGAGATTCCGGCGAGTATGTTCGACCTCCACACGCTTCTGCTTCAGGAGCAATCGGCCTTCACGGGCCAACTTGATGGCCTCAATATCTGCCGCCGATGTGACAGTAATAGCCCTGGCCTTTCGCTCCCAATCGGCGGCAATGGCGAAGAAATCGTGGAACCGAGCAAGGATCACCTGCCCCTTGGATGGTTCCAATCCCGCCTGTGTGACGATGGCCTGAAGTCGATCGTTGGGTTGTGTGGTTTCGCTCACTTCTTGTTCTCCTTTTTGTTTGGTTGTTTCATGTTTTTCCCTCGTTCAATGTGGCGATAAGGGCATCGGCACTCAGAACAGCAGCGTCGGCCATTCCGTCTGTGGCGGCTTGCGGTGTCTTCCCAGAACGAACGACAATCGGAATTCCGGCGATCAATCCCTGCATCGCCATTGCCGCGAAGTATTCGCGCTTGGTTAAGCCGCCATCGGTGTCGGGCGTGTAATACTCCCCAGTCCGTTCATCGTATCTCTTCACCACGGGATACGCTAGGTCGTTCGGGTATGTCGTGCTTTCGATCCTCCGCCGTTCAGAAGTTCACCCTGCTCGCCCTTCCCACCCTTCGCGGCCTTGTCCCGCTTCTCCATCTCTGCCTTATTCTTGAGATGATGAAGAATCTCCTCCTCACGGTTCCCCATGAAGCCGACCAGCATGTTCCGCTGATCCTGACTGATCTTCTTGTCGGCGAGTTTCCCGTCAATGAGCGAGAGAATCTTCCGCAAATCATCCTGACTCTTCGCTTCCTTGATGGCGTCCACGAATACCGCCTCTTCGTTCTTCGAGGCTTCAGTATCCACGCCGGAATCAGGCTTGGTTTCTTCCTTCTTCTCGCCAACAACAGTTGCATCTGCCGCCTCTTCAATCGCTTTGAACGGGAAGAGTTTGTCGGCTGACTCGAACCCGTCCTCGATTGCACGGAGAGCCGAGGACAGCATGACGAGATCCTTCATGTCCCACGTCTTCTGCCGACCATAAGCGACCTCCAATCGCGGGGTTTCAATCCCGAGGGCGGCGGCCTTCTGGACGATCATGGCCCTTGCCTTCTCCGGTCCCATCTCAGAGATGATCTTGGTGACGTTCTCCTTCGCCCTGTCCATGACCTTCTCGACGAGCCACTTCGGGACAGCATTCAGGACAGCGTTGCGGATTGCCTTCGATGCCCCGATCTGGAACACGACATCCCTGCCACGCTCGTCAGCATAGACGGCTGTTCCATCTTTTCGCCTCGGCCCCTCTTTCGACTGCCGGAACGGGCGGGACAGATTGAACCCGGTCTCGAGGTCGATGAACGCACCCTGGAAGATGTAACTGTCGGCGGTTTCCTGCACCGTGCAATCGACCGCACAGTTGCCGAAGTTCCGCACGATCGCCATTGCCGCACCGATCGACGGTCCCTCGATGATCTGACCACCCTGCTTCCACGAGTAGTAGAACGATTCTCCGGCGATCGCGGCCTCATCCAAGCACCGTGTCTCCACCAGTTTCAGCACCCGTGGCCTCACAACCTGAACGGCGGTCGAATACTGCGACCGCACCTGCATCATGCCTTGATGCTCGGAGAATTGTTCTGTCCTTGTTGGAAGTTGTTCGGCGACAACTTCGAGGGCTTTTGTCGCCTGTTGTGCGAGTTTCTGTGATGCGGTCACGGCTGATCTCCTGTTGGTTGTGCGGTGAGTAGCGCGGGAAGTTCGTATTTCTCTGTTGATGGGGGAAGGCTTTGGGCGGCTCCGTCCTTCACGGTGAACCTGCGCTCGGGGTCGGCCTTGCGGAGATACTGCGCGTAGAGTGCTGGGTTCTCCTGTGCAAAACGCTTCTCGTCGAACTTCTCCTTCTCTTTGGTGTTCTTCCACACGGCGAACGGTGTACCGTTGATGGTCAGCGTTTCGGTTTCCCCCATGTAGAGTTTGAATTCCTGTCGGAGCGCATCGTACGCTTTCTCCGCCTTTCCCTTGAGGGTCTTCAGGAACACCAAAAGTCTCGCCTTCTCCGCCAATTCAGAATTGATCTCAATGCTCGTTCCGGGCTTTCCAAACAACGAGTCAAGATCCAGATACGTCCACGTCGGAGCGACGTGCTTCTCGACGTTCTCCCTCCAAAACCGAATGAGCAATTCGTTCTGTTGGGCGATGAATTCATCATCCCGAGGAATGGGGATAACGTGGAATTCTCGGATGCTGACGAGCAACGCGATCTCGGCCCACCGAAATCCGGTGACGCTCATCTGGTGTTGCACCTGACAGAAGTACGGCAAAGGCACTTGGGTATCCCACGACCCCGCCGCGTAGTCCGATGCCATCTTGATTTCGAGGATACCTGGGCCACGATCGTTCGGCTCGATGATGCGATCGACATTCGCCATCAGGAAGTCGTGTTCGGGGTGAACGCGGATACAGTCGTCCGGTTCAACTTTGCGGCCCGTCCGGTGCGTGTAATACTCGGCGACACGAGGTTCAAAGAACAACCCTGTTTCCGAGGATTGATTCGCACCGCTTCGAGGAAGGTCATCACCGATCTTCTCGAGATACACTTGGCGGGGAGAGCGATACTTGCTCAATCCGACGATCGCACCAACATCGCTTGAGCCGATGCCCCTTTTCCGGGCCACCAGCCATTGCTCGTGAGTCATGCCGACGGTGCTGATGTTGTTAGACATTGAGTTGTCCTTTGATGAACGCGACCTCTGGGCTACACCCGCGATTCAGACGGTTCCATAGCGTAGATGTGGGAATTCCCGTTGCGCGAGACCACTCCATAAGCGTGCGCGTCGTTCCTTGAAACGTGATCCGACGATTGTTGCCCTTATTGGATGCTTGTTTTTGCGCGGGAACCCACCGGCAGTTGTCTTTCTCGTAGTTGCCGTCTACGTTAATCCTGTCGATTGTCATGCCCTTCGGGGGGTTCCCCATGTCTTCCAAGAAATCCTCGAACGAGTTCCATCGTTCACACACCACAATTCCGCGTCCTCCGTAGCGATGATAGGCATGATACGCAGGAGAGTGGCATCTATTCCTCATCGCCGCCCAAGATCGGTATGCCCTACTGAAGTTCCTGCCCCTCGTGTGTCCGTGTATGAATGTGTATCCACGTTGGCATCCACAGGACGTTGCCCTTCCAACTCTCAGTGTTCCCGCGTTGACATATTTCTCAACCCCGCAATCACATCGGCAGAGCCAATAAATCGAGGATGTGCTTGGACATCTCCGCCGTTGGAAGTCACCAAGGACAACGAGGTGTCCGAACCTTCTCCCTGCAAGGTCGTGTCTTTTCACTTCTTATCCTTCTTGGAAGTCTTGTAGCGCGAAGGGATACGCCAAGAAGTTTGTTTGCAGTGGGGACATTGGCGGGGAAGCGTGGTGCGTGGATTCCAAACGTACCCGCATCTTTTACATTCACAGTGGTTTTTCTTTTTGGTTCCCATTGTGTCCTCGTATTGATAATAATATACTTTTCGCGGGGACCAAAGTCAAGTGTTTTCTTACCCTTGTTGCGCCCCGGAGGAGTTGCGATCCACCTTGTCGTAGGAGAGGGCTGATTGAGTGGAATCGAACCTGCGACCCAACGCCCTCTTCAACCCCTCCAGTCGATCGACAAGATACTGCTCGTCGGCCACGCCAGTTTCCACAAGTGCCTTGAACATCGTGGCGGAATAAGCGCTCGGGATGGCGATGCTGGCCGTGACCTCTTTCTTCTTCCATGTGAGGGCTTTCTTGGCATCGGCTGTCATTTCTCCTACGCGGGCAATCTGGGAGGCACACCAGTCCATCTCCTTTTTCTTTGATGCGACATCATCGGCGACATCTTCTTTGCATCTGGCTTGGATGGCTTCAATCTCTTCAAGCGGGGTCATACTTCCCAATCTCCAATAAGTTGCGTGTAGGTGCGACCGGTTTCTTTGGCCTGCTGGTGGATGGACTTGGCGGATTTTTCGCCGTTGCACTTCCGGTGCAGCAGCCGAAGGTTCGACTTGGAATTGAACCCCTTGGCTTTATTCGGATCGAAATGATCTATGGCGTGATCGGTGGCCTTCCCCTCCAACTCCTGCCGACACCAGGGGCATGTACCGCGCTGCCTAGCGTAGAGATTCCAATAGACGCTCGGCGCAAAATGCTCACGGGCTTCCCGGCCTTGGATGCGTAATCTTTCGCGCCTGAATTTTGCCGTAACGAAATCCCAATTCCCCCGGCCAGTTTCTTCCCGGAGGGCTCTCATCCGGCGTTCGGAGTCTTCAAGAGAGAGGGACATTTATCGGCTCCTCTTTGTCTTCACCTACCCACCATTTCGCCGCACACTGCCGCCAAGAGAATGATCGTAATGGCCCACCGGATGATGTCTGAGGCTACCATTGCAGTCTCCCTCCAACCTTGAACACTGGCGGTCGCTTGTTCTCGAAGTCAATACCCGCTCCCCACGAATCGTGCCATACGCTCGGCGAAATTCTCAACGCCGGACTCTTCACAGACGAACCAAGTAGGAGTTCGAGACTCCACAACTTCTCAACGGTCGTCCGGCGATCGAGAATATAGCCAGTCTTGACCAGAACCAAACTGAACACGATCGGCGGCAGATCCAGCGATATGTCCCACCACCTCGTCGGCGGGTCATACATCGCCACACCCCTCACCGGCAAGAAAAGTGTCGTGTCACCGGATGCTGTGGGAAGCACAACCGCCTGCATTGTGTCAATCTCCTTTATCGCCGCGTAGGACATCTCTGTGTACTCATCTTGGAGCTTTGCCATACCCTGAGACCATCCCCTCTGAAACGCTTCGGTGATCCGAATACTGTCCTCGCGTAGCCGTTTCGCATTATCACGGCCCTGATACCGTATCGGCTTCGATGGGAGAGTGAACACCTGTGTACTCGTATCGGCCAGAGTTCTTGCGTTCTCGAGATCAGAATACCTCTCGGCCCACACTCCGGTTGAATCCTGGAGCGCACGGGCATACCCTTCGGCATCCCGATTGCTGCCGTAGGATGAAATGGCAATCGTCACGGCAATCAATACCAGCGTCAGGGCGATGGCCCCTTGTGCGAACTTGGACTTGAGGATGAATGAGAGTATGGCGGTCATGCTGTCCCCACTTTCTTCAATACGGTGAATGTCTTACGGTGAAGATTTCAGTGCGGACGCTTCTTTGAAAAAGCCCTTCTTAATCTCAAAACCGTAGGCACTTCGTCCGCAGTTCATAGCGGCAAGCAACGTTGTTCCACTTCCAGCAACGGGATCAATCAGTACGTCGCCCTGGTCGGTGAATATCTGTATAAGTCTTTCGAGGAGTGGAACTGACTTTTGGGTAGGATGAATCTTCGGAGTCATTGTGTCTCGTTCGACATCGAAGCAGTTGTACACCATCTTGCCGTCGTTGTTGAATTTGTCTCACGTCATTTTCTCCTAAGCCATTCAATAAAGTCGGGAAAGGTGGGCTCACGGTGAATCCAAACTGTTTGCCAGTGGTCATCGAATTGGCACGTCTGCGATATGGTGCAAAACACATTCCCGCCACGTCCTCCGGGGTGCACCCTTGTTAATGTCGAATCCGCGTAGCACTCCTTCGCGTAGGTGTCCCACTGCCTCACCATGTATGCCCTCCATGTGGGGTCAATGCGCACGGTGTCCCGACGTGGGTCGGTGTCGGGCCAATGAACCTGTCCCAGCCCCAGCGTGCTTAGCGTCAACATCAATGCGAGTGTTCTCATGGCTTGCCCTTTCGTGGGTTGTGAACGTAGAGAAATGGTGTGCCGTGGTCGTGTTCGGATTGAATTTCTACTCGTAGCGCCCTACGATACTTTGGCCTGCGTTCCCATGCGTTGAGGGTGCGAGCAATTTGTTGTGGCGTCTTTGTGCGGAACAATAACGCGCAACCGCATAACGGGAAAGACAGCCACGTTCCATTCTTCGCCAGTTTCCATGTCCCCCACTTGTGTTTGTGTTTGGTGGTCATGGGGCAATCTCCTTGATCGTCAATTCACAAAACGGTGAGCATTCAATCACCACTTCGTCCTTTTGTACGCCGGTGTCTGGGTGTAATTCATCGAGGAAAACGCGCCGGCCATCCTGCTTCACGATGCGCGCTCCAAGTCGTCGTGACAGTTCACACATTCGGACGAATTCGGCAGGGAAGTGTTTCCGAATCATATTCCAGTATCCCGCACCCCCCTTCGGACAGCCAATGCAGTTGTTGTTGCTAAAGCCGAGGCGGTACATGGTTGGAAGTTCAATTCCACGAGCACGTACAATGGCGTGACAATCAGACTTTGTTAGTTGCGCATCAATGAGTGGAAACAACAGTTGTAACTCGTGATTGTTGTTCCTGAATGTGTCAGCACGACGCTTTTCTTCCACGGTGAAGCCAAAAACATGCGTATCGTCTGGACGCTGAAAGGCGAAGCGCACGGCCTTCTTTAACTCTCCGGTGCAGGGTGCTCCGGCAATTCCAGCGATATAGCGACTCTTCTCCCACACATCCCAGGTGGTGCGCCCCTGTGGATCATGGAGTACTACTACCTCACGACCAAACCAGCGAACACAATCAGCCGCGAATCGGTCGTTATCTGGGTGTTCGGCAGGTATGTGGATGCGCACTATCACAGCATCAGGAACGTGTTGCAAGGTCAACGCGCAAGCCACCGCCGACGCATCTCCGCAGGAGAACCAGCAAATTGTACGGCCTTTGTTTGTCTCGCTCATGTGCGCACCTTGTGGCATTGTTTGCCTTTATCCTGACGGGGGGCAGACAACGATGCTTGATTGCGGGCAGCAACTGCCGTCATATCGTCACACTCCGGGATACGCCCATTCCCTTACCAGCCTCCCGCCCCAACAGCGTCAGGTGCTACACTTTTGGAAAATCTTTGTGCGACCGTCCCTCCAACTCCTTCACTCGCTCACGGAGAGAGGCGACCTCCTTCCTCAGCGTGTTCTCTGGGGCTGAGGAATCGGCGGCGATAGCCTGGATCATTCCAGTCCGCACAATTCGCCTCACTTGATTTACGTCGGCGGACGCAACTTGTCGGGCAAGATTATCCGCGACTCGCTCAAGTTCCTCGGTCAGGGCTTTTTCCAGTCCCTTGATGCGCTCCTCGAATTCCTTGCGGCCCAGTTCCTTGCCACGATCAAGGGCGGCGGCGTATCCAAGTGCGAACAGTTCTTCATCCCACTCTTCCTGAGAGTATCGCTGACCCTCTGGCGTTTGTGTTCGTTCGTTCAAATTCTCAATCGCCGCTTCTTTCTCGCGCTCGAATTGCTCGTCCCGCTCCGCATCTGTCAGTTCTCGTGCCATGTCAGGACTCCTTCACGTAGCCATTTTCCGTTGCCCACTTGTCAAGATCGTCTTTGTCAAACACATCGTCGGGCTTGAGATGTTGGGTTATTTCAATAATGACAGCGACGAACATACGCTTGAAAGCGTTCTGGTTGTATAGTTTTCCCTCGACCAAATCAGCCTTTGTGTAAGCGTCCATCATCCTTCTCCTTGTTTGCCTGACGTGAGGGGCGGGGACTTCACCTTCAACCATTCTCCTTCCTCAGCGGGTTCTCTGGGTCGGAGACACGGCGACGAAAAATTGACTTCAGCCAATCGGCCTCGTATACTTCGTCTTGTCCATCAATGCGAACAACGATGTTTGTGTAGTGGGCAATCGGAAGTATTTTACTTAATCGCTCAATGGTCACCTTCTGCGGTTCGTTCAACTCGCCAAACAATTCCTCTCTCTCTTCTTCACTCAGTTCTCGTAGCATGTCAGCCCTCATTTGTGCGTTGCCGTACTTCCCCATAGTGGTTGCCATTTCACCACTCCCGCCCCAACAGCGTCAAGGGTTACACTTTTGGAAAATCTTTGTGCGACCGTCCCTCCAACTCCGCCACTCTTGCCTTGAGGGTGACGTTCTCCTGTTTCAACTTTGAGTAATCGTGACCATCGCGTTCGGCAATTTCTGCATATCGCGCTATCTCCGCAACGGCTCGATCACCCCCATCGAGAATGGCGCGAGCTACATCCAATCCAAATGTCAGTATGGTCTTGTCGGTGAAAAGATAATCCTCGAACACCCCTTGGACTACCGCGCACTCTTTCTTTGTCAAGTTCCGCTCAGTCATATTTTTTCCTTTCGATGTGGCTATTTACTAGACCACCAGTAGAGCGGCGCGACCAATCCTGGTCCGCCATAGTCATGCAAGTGCTTAAGCATCTGGGCTTCAAAGTTCTGCAAGGCTACGCCCAGCGCGTAGGCCGCCTCCCTATGTGGGTTGGGTAGGGAGTTCACGATATTCCAGAAGTCCCTCGACTTGTCGCCAAAATAATGCGCCTCTAGATATACGTGGCGCGGTAGTGCCACCCTCTTTGATTTGGGCTTGTTCATGTTCGTGCTCCTTCAAATTGGAGTGTTATGCGAACCCGTTGGACGTAGGGCTTCAATCTCGTGACACTTCTTCGAGTGATTGCAGTACACACAATCGTCGATTCCCATCGTTGCCAGATAATCAGGACACGCCCCATAGTCTGTGCTGTGACAGCAATGGCATTCGAGCGTTCCGTATTTGCAGTTCTTGAACGGCTTTCCAGCCTCAATTGGCTTGTCCATGTTATACTCCAGGTGGTAAGATTATGCGTGAGGTAATGTTTCTGATGCGCTTCCTTGGCCTGCCCTTCTTGGTCAACCATATCCCGCCCGGTTGTGGGTCGTAGAAGTCTTGCCGGCTCATTCCGAATAGTGCCTTGTCAATCTCTTCTTGGCTAGGCGGAACCCTATTTTGCAATGTCTCTGCGATTTCCTTGGCCTTGTCCATTGTCATGCTCCTTCTGAGATGCGACGACGAAATTCTTTGAGGTCTAAGAATTCATAACGCCGTATGATGACAGCAGTTATTCTCTCCCGTTCCTCTCGCCGTCCCTGCTCCTTGGCTTCCGCGATCCGCTCCTCTGACTCCTTGCGGGTGCGGTCGATGAATTGCCAAATCGAATATGTAAGTCTCGCCTTTGGCCCATCAGATAGATTCTGAATTTCATCCGAAAGAGAATCCCATCTTTCGTTAAAAACCAATTCAAACAGTTCCCGGAGCGTTTTCGGCTTACGTTCTTCCGTCTCATTCCGTTCTCGTGCCATGTCAGGACTCCTTCAAAATACCATCTCGTTTGCGCCACCGTCCACAACATCCAGTATAACAGACCTTTTCCCTTGTAAGCGATTCAATCTCTGCCCCACCTTTATGTTTCTTACACCATCCAGCGAAGATGTGTGTCGGGCCTCTGTGTACGTGTCCCGTCCACATCGTTGCGGTCGCGCCACACTTAACGCAATTCTTGGTGTGTTTCATCGTTCATCCGTCCCTTTCGATGCACTTGTCCAGTTCTTCCCTGAGTGCTGAGACACAGGCAGATTGGGCGGCGGAAAAATCTTCCGAGCATCCAGATGCAATTCTACTCTCATTCTTCACTAAAATTCCGTGCTATGTTGTACCATGTTGTGATATGACGAGGGGCGGGCGGTTTGCCTTTCCGCACCGCTTTCGCGGCTGACCCTCAAACGGGCTTCGGGTCAATTATCGGATGGACGGCTCTCCCGTCCGTTGTCCGCTCAGGCGGGGTTTCTAGCCCTGTGACTGGTTGCCACCCACCCCATCGTCTCATGAGATTCTCAACTCTTGTCTAAGAAAGGCTATACCCTCGGATTGAGTGGCAAGTTGTTGTTTGAGGTCAACAATCACACTCATCAACATCCTTTTCTCAGTTCGGCACTTGATGAGTTTAGCGCTCTGATGGGTGTGCGCATAACTGAGAATGCGAACGGCAATATGCTCGGCGAGAGTTTGCGGATTCGTGATAGAATCATCCTCAACCGAAGCCACATACGCCTCGGCGGCAATCTTCCGCTCTTCCTCCGTCAGTTCAATCCACTTGTCAGTCATTGTGGTTTTCCATCCTTTCCGATTCTCATTCGTGTCCATCGGTCACGCTCCCTTCGATACAGCGGCGAGAATATCTCGCAACCCATCTTCTAACATTTGGACAACCTTGCAAGGGTCAACATTCTCTGTGTATTGATAGTTGCCGTCAGCATCGTAATGCTCATATATGAAGTTCCCCTCATGGTAACCCGGAACTCTATGGAGAATTTGCTGAACAGCCGCAGACATCTTCTCCCGTTCCTCCATTCGTGCGGCCTCAACCCGGCTACGTCCAAGGAACCAGAGATATTTATCCCTCTCCAGCCCAGCGAGTGTGCGGAATATCAGAATGCAAGCGGTGTCCTCTCGGAACTCCGCCTCCAACTCTGGTGTCCAGTTCATACACTTGTCCTTTATGTCTTGCTCTCGGTCGTATTGCAAATCCGTCGCATAACTGTCGAAGGGTGGGTTCATGGATTTGTCTCTCCTATGAATTTGAACTTACAAGGACACTCCCTGCGTTCGCGTCTGAACTCCGTCCCGTCCTTGCACCCCGAACATCGACCTGTTGCCGTTAGCACACCGTCAACCGTAATCTCACCGACCGGCTTGGCGTAGCAGCACTCCGAATACCATGGCTCGTAGAGGTAGCCATTGTCACATTCGCGGCACGGCTCGTTCGCGTCCGTGCAGCACGCCTGACGGCATCCGAGGGGATGTGGAAGCGTTTGGGTCACGGCTCAACCAATTCGACAACGCGCTTCAAAAGCGGCTTGACTGCCTGCGCATATTCTTCCACGGTTATTTCCGTGTAAATGCCGGTCGCATCGGAATCCCACCGTCGCTCATTTACACTCACAACATTGTCATCATCCATTTGTATCTCGACGGTCCAAAAGACTCCATTCTTGAATCCAACAATCCGACGATAAAGCCACCATTTCGGGCCGCCAGAACTGTTCCGATATTTGTAGCACTTGCCCACAGACTTGGCTTTCTCCGGCCAGACAAATCTGTGCTTCAATTCTTCTTGAATCGTG
>ERZ1292629.2349-Hain-H43-01um-R1-2349-length-16129-cov-4_pt1 | contig 16129 bp, 12 predicted proteins | sample MGYA00564399_ERZ1292629 | MGnify/ENA primary metagenome ERZ1292629 (study PRJEB36523, sample SAMEA6512636) | groundwater metagenome | collected 2019-01-08 | study: AquaDiva: Metagenomics assemblies of 32 groundwater samples
TGACGGCACAGTAGAGACAGGAAGAGCCTCGACTACGACATACACGCATACTTACACGGTTGGAACGGGGACGGCGTGTTCGTTGGGGTACACGACCTTTAAAGTCAGGATTTACGGGGCGACTGGGAACATAACGGCTTTTGCGATGAAGCAAAATGCAGATGCCTCAACACAAACTCCGCAAGCAAGCACCGTGCTTTGGGCGGTGTTCGGGACGACAGCCTTGACGACGGTAGCAAATGCCTTTTACTCGACCACGGTTTATTGCCAGTTGCTTCAGAGTGTGACCTTCCCCGCTACAATGAACTCGCTGTCGTCAATGGCGAATTGCTTCTTGTCGTGTACCGGATTAAGACACATAGAGATGCCCACTTCTGCGACTGGGATAACTACGCTGGCTGCGTCTTTTCAGAGTTGCTTGGCTCTAAGGTCTATCCGGTTGCCGCCGATTATGAATTCGTTAACGGACATGACTAGCACTTTTTATGAGTGCCGCGATTTGGTGAGGGTTGTTATGCCCACGTCAGCCGACACTCTTTCGTTGATTAACGCTACCTTTTATGGGTGTACCGCATTAGAGAGCTTAGACTTTCCTACCGACATCACGACAATTACAACATTCGTCAGCGCGTTTACTGGGTGCTACCGTATTAGGTCTATTGTACTCCCTACTACATTGAACTCGTTAACGAGTATGTCGTCCATGTGCTACAACTGTATGTCTCTCGAAGAGATCACGATGCCTACGTCGATGACGGGGCTTACGACGTTGGCACAAGCCTTTTATCAGTGTATGAATTTATATACGGTTTCCCTACCTACAACACTTGCGTCCTTGACAACGATGGCGAGCACCTTCGCGTATTGTTATTTGCTGGCGGACATTACTTTGCCGACAGCAAACTCGCTCGCGACGATGACAAGTACGTTTTTGAACTGTCGAGGATTGTTGACGGTTACGCTTCCTGCCACCCTTGGCGCGGTTACGGACGCGAGTACTTGCTTTAGCGGATGTTACTCCCTGAACACAATAACGAATCTTTCGGGGCTAGGAAAGACAACAACGGCGGGATGTAACGGGACTGACTTCCTATTCGGATGCCAAATGCTTACGACGATTTCGCTCGCCGCTTGGTGGTCTAAGATTTCATGTTACGGAGCATCGGGAAAGTTGAATAAGGTTACCTCACTTAGGCTTACCAACGCAAGTTCGACATTCGCTGGAGCCTCTGCACAAGTGGACGTTCGTTATTGCGATTTGGGGGCGGCAGCCTTGGATACCTTATTCGGAGATCTGCCTACGTTGGTCGGTAAAACAATCAACATAACTGGTTGTACTGGCTCGGCCACTTCGACGAAAACGCTGGCCAGCGACAAGGGCTGGACAGTTGTAGGATAATGATATGAAAAAATTAGAATTAATAGGAAAAGTATTTAACAGATTGACCGTTATAGCAAGAGCAGGCAGCAATAAACGTAATAGTGCATTATGGTTAGTGCGTTGCGATTGCGGCATAGAAAAAATAGTTGTTGGTAGCCACTTAGTGAACGGAGACACCAAAAGTTGCGGTTGTTTAAATAAAATTGATCTTACAGGACAAAAATTTAATAGACTCATGGTAATAAAAAGAGTGGAAAATAATAAAGATGGTAGGACTTGTTGGCTCTGTAAGTGTGACTGCGATACAGAGCGAGTAATTACGGGTACTCATTTACTTAGCGGGCATACTAAAAGTTGTGGTTGTTATAAAAAAGAACAGTCTGTTTTAAGGCTTAAAGGCGTGCCAAGAACAGAAGAAACAAAAAGAAAACTATCTTTAGCAAATATAGGATTAGCTACAGGCAGTAAAAATCCAAACTGGAATCCAGACAGGGAACTTGTAACTACTAGAAGAAAGTTAAGAGCTATAATGTATTCTTTTATTCACAGGTGTCTTATTAACAAAACAGATCGTACCCACAAATTACTAGGATACACTGTCGACGACCTTAAAAAACATTTGGAGTCTAAATTCTTAGAAGGAATGTTGTGGAATAATTATGGCGACTGGGTGGTTGACCACATAAAGCCCATCGCTCAGTTTGCAAAAGAAGGAATTTCAGACTCGAAGACCATTAACGCTTTGAGTAACCTTCAGCCTCTGTGGGCCAAGGATAATATGAAAAAACATGATAAGTATTTCGACACGGGGGTGACAGGGCAATGAGTACTGATGGATTTTATAAACTGATAGACGGAGAATTACTCTACGCTCCTAATTTTGTTGCGGGGCCTGGGTATGAGTTAGTAAAGGAAGAAAAAGATAATTACTCTTATCCTATTAATGGATGGAGTTGGTTTGATAGTGAAGAAGATGCTTTAGTTTTTTATGCTACAATAGAAGTACCTATCGATATGCCTTTAACTATTCCTTTAGATAGTGGGATGAATATGGGAATGGAGACACCTAATCCGGGGTTTCCAGAAGTTGATACAGGTGGGTTCTATAAACCAGATGGGCTAACATTGATGTATGCCCCTAATTTTGTTGTTTCTTCTATGTTTGAATTACTTAGATCAAACAAAGATAACTATGAGTACCCCATAGATGGCTGGCAGTGGTTTGATGACGAAGATTCTGCATACAGTTTTTACGGATTAGAAAAACCAGTTTAAGACTAAATAAGGAGGAATACATGGTTAGAGCTCCAAATTCAGATCTCAGTACTAGATTACCAAAGAGTTCCTCTGATGCTAATGCTGTTGTTTTTGAGCAAACCATTGTTCCGGTAGAAACTATAGTTGTCGATATTGAACAAATAGCCTCCAGTGGGAGGTCTCCTTCTTCTGTTGGTGGGGGATCTGAGGCCAATCCCCCTGCGGAATTACCACAAAATATAAATGATATAATAATAGCTGTTTCAGACCAAAGGTACTATACTAAATCTCAAGTTGGATCTACATCCGTAAATTTAGGCGCCTCCCTTGTAGGTGTATCTGGTTGGGTTTTAGCTTCTGGTGGGGCTACAGTTCAACATGTGCTAGAAGACCTTTATGGTGATTTGGCCGTTCATGCGGGTAGTACAGACCACGATGGTAGGTATTATACTGAAACTGAAGTAGATACAATTCTTGGGGACTATCAAGCGCGCGCTGAAAAAAATCAACCAAACGGATATCCAGGATTAGATACTGAGGGAGAAATACCTTTTTCTACTCTTGCCTATCATAACCATAACTCAGGTATTGAAGGTAATCCTACTTATGAGTTTGATTATAGAGAAGATGGAACGTATATTAGGGTTGCGGAAGCAGAATGTTGGTTTGCCTTAGATGAGGAGAGGGAAGAATTTGAATATATAGTTATTTCTGGCAGTGATTGGATAAAAGTTCCTGATGAGTTCTTAGTATATTTAACTGCTGATGCTCATACATCAACTTGGACTTTAGAAGTTTCTCTTGAAGACATAAGGTATGTTAGGCATTTACCTTACTTAACTTTATTTAAAAATTATGGTAGTCCGATAGTACACGTACAGAATATTGCTCTTCATGCCCATGGAGAAACAGAAGAACATCATAGAAGAATTATAGCTACTGATACGTTAAGGACCGAGGCGGGTGCTCTTCAATATTTATCAGTAGCTTCTGGTACTGGATTTATTGATTTAAATGGTGGAGGTGTCTGGCTTGCTAATAATAGAATAGTAGTTCCAGAAATAACAGAAACCACTTTACTGTTCTTTATTTATAGGAATATTTATAATGATCTTCCTGATTTTGGATATGAAGTTGCTATGCCTCCTGTTGTAGAAACAATGCGCTATAATCCTGAAGCAGGGCTAGAAGAACTTAATGAAGGTCATTGGACTGTTAACTATCTTTGGCGCTCTATAGAAGAAAACCAAGACATTTTATATCTAATGGTTGGACCTGAGGAGTATGAAACAGAAGTTGCAGCACGTGCTTCTAGTGATATGGGTAGGATTTTTCCATTATTAGATACGCATACACTATTTATAGGAAGAATTATTGTTCAAAAAGGAGATCCTTCTACTGCTGTTTGTGAGTCCGCATTTACTACTAATTTTGTTGCTTCTACGTCTATTACGAATCATAATTTGCTTACTGGAAAGCAAGGTGGAGAGCCTTCAGGTGATGAGTTCTTCCATCTTTCTGACGAATTATACTTAGATGTTACTAACATGCGCACTATTGCTTCAGGAATTGCTAATACAAGAGTTCAAGCACACGAAGATACAGAAGATGCGCACACCGAATACCTGTTAGAAAATGGAATGAGAATGGTTTCTGGGGACTTAGTAGGCACAGACTTTATTAAGACCCGTTCTGGTACCATAACTAGGGGTATAGATGGTAAAATTTCTTCAGTTTCTCTCATTGGAGGGAGAACTTTAACGATTAATAGGGGTCTAAGCGGTAAGATAGAGAGTGTCTATGATGGTGTCCGTATTACAACCCTATCTAGGGATGGAGAAGGTAAGATTTCTGGGTGGACTATTGCCTAAGTAAAGGATTTTGAGTGAGTAAGTTAAAAAATAAGATTAAAGATGTAATTACAGAGAACTGTATAAATACCGAAAATGCTGCCAAAATTTGGGCAGTAAGTTTAGTTTCGGGTGAAAATATAAAAGTAGTCACTTTGGAGCAGCCCGCGCGCCACGAGAATAAACACTGCGATGGGTGTACAGCTCCTTGTTGTAAACTATATTTACCTGTTCTTACAGGTGAAGAGTTTATAAATAGGAAGTTTAATTTTAAATATTCTAATGTACCTGATTGGATGAAAGACCAAGTTAATGGCGCACAATATTTAGCAACTATAAATGAAAACCAAATGGGTTGTATTTACCACGATTGGGAAACTAATAAATGTAAGGCTTGGCCAAATTTACCAAAATCGTGCTGGTCCTATGATTGTCGAAGGGATGATAGGCCTGAGATGATCAACTTCGTTAATAACCAGAGGAAAAGCGTATGGCGGGAACCGTAGCAACTGACATTACTGTTTTTACTGGCGCAACCGGAGGTAGTACCTCTGCTTGTGATGCTACAACTGACTGGGTTACTGCTCCTACTTTAGATACTGAAACGTTTGTTCAAGGTACCGGCTCTATGTCTGCTAAGGTTAGTAAGACGACATATACGTCGGTATTTAGCGTTTCTGGTACTGTTGATTTAAGTGGCAAATGTATATATGTATGGATGCTCTGTCTTACCCCCGCTATTTTGGGTACTAAGGCTGCGGGCGGGATGAGAATAAGAGTAGCAGATGCTCTTGCTAACTACAAAGAGTGGTATGTTGGAGGCAATGATACGTATAAGGGCGGCTGGGAGTGTTTTATTGTACATACAGGTGAAACAGCCTCAGCAGTAAGTGCTACTCCTCCTGTAATGACAGCTATTACTAAGGTGGGCGTTGTTTGGTACACTACAGCTTCTTCAGCTAAAACAAACTGTTATTGGGATGCTATGCGCTATGGTACAGGTCTATCTATAACAGCAGGTACTGAAGGTTCTCCAGGAACTTTTGCTGACTTCTTATCATATGAAACTACAAACGTTATTGGTGTTGCTTCTCTTTATAATGGTATTGTACTAGTTCAAGGAAAACTAACTTTTGGTTCTACAACTTCAGGTACAGCTACTTATTTTAAAGATACTACTTCGCCTATTGTAGTGTTTAAAGACACACTGACTCCCGCAGATTGGTATACCGTTACTTGCCAAGGAAATACTGGTGCAGAAACCACGATTCAGTGGGGAGACGTGGTTGGTAGCGGTACAGGGATGATTGGTAACAGCGGCATTACTTTTAAGTCTGCTGATAGCGCAAACGCTATGCTTTTGGCTTGTAATACAGCAAATATTACTAATCTTAAGCTTTATGCCTGTAAGTTTGACACTACAAGTACTATTGGGTTTGGAACTAACAGTATTGAGTTAAACGGAACTACCCATCTAGTAGATAATGTTTTTGCTAAGACAGGGCAGATTACAAAAAATATAGGCGGTACTAACGTATTGTTGCGTAATATAGTTTCTAACAATACAAATACTACTTCCGCCATAAAATCTTATGATACAGCAGAAGATGGAGACTCGTTTCAGCTTATAAGTGGTAGAGGCTGGTCTACTGGACTTACCTCAAGTACTATTACTGTAAATGATTATGATTCGTTAAACGCTACAAATGATGTGATTATTGTTGATAGTGATAGTAATACTTGGAAGTTTATTGATAGTTCTCAAAATCCACTAACTGTTGCGTGGAGTGCTGCTGGAACAAGCGAATTACAATTGCTTTATAGTTTGAATATTACATGTACGACTGCCGCCGGCGTTGCTATTTCTGGCGCGCAAACCATGCTTCATGAAAGCTCACAAGATGCGATTGTTAATTTACAGGGTACAAATGCTTCTGGGTATTCTACTGATTCTGTGCTAGTAAGGCAAGATAGCGATAATAGTACTAATTTTACTCGTGGCCCGTTTACTTTAGCTATCTATAAGTATGGATATGATCCTCTTAGGTCTGCTACTACTGTTGCATCCCAGTTAAATCTTAGTACCCCTCTAACAGTTGATCCTGCTGTTAGTTTAACAGAGGTTCAGGCACTTGCTGTTTCTGGTACGTCTGTTACTTATGAAACTAATTTTGCTAGTATTATAGAGTACTCCGGGGGTACAGGTACGCTGACGGCAGGAGAGACTCTAACTGGAGGCAGTAGTGGGGCTACTGGCGTGGTTGTTGAGTTGATTGAAGGCACGCAGGCTGCAGGTAAAATGCTTTTGAAGACTAGGAACGGTACTAGTTTTAGTTCTACTGAGTCTCTTACTAGTTCTTCGTGGTCTGGTAATAAGACTTCTACTACGGTACAAAATTTTAAATGGTACATTGATTGCGGTAACAACCCCCTAGCTAGCGTATACCAGTGGTTAACAGCTAAGATGGCAATGACTTCTCCAGATTCTTGGGTTACTTCCGCGCGCAAAAGATTTACTAAGTTGTTATATTATGAAGGCGGTGAGTATAATACTAAACGAAATAGCACTTATACTGAGGGTGTTGTCCTTGGAAATAAAGGTGCTGGCGTTGTTTCTTATATGACTGATAATGCTGGCAATACTTATGTCCCTCCTGTTTCCTATACTATTACTTTTGAGGGGTTACAGGCAGATACAGAAGTAAGAATTTATAAAGACTCTGATGATTCAGAGTTAGCAGGAATAGAAAATAGCGGTACCTCTTGGGGGTATACGTATATTTATACTAGTGACATACCAGTATATGTGAGAGTAGCGCATGTGAACTACGAGTGGCTTACTTACGAAGACCTGGTACTGTCCAATGCGGATCAAACAATACCAGTACAACAACGTTTTGACCGCAATTACAGTACTTAGTTTATATGGAGGTAAAGAATGGCTAAATTGACAGATCCTGATTCCTTGAATCAGAACACTGAGATAGTTTTTGATACCGGCGCGAAGACTATCCAGCTACTTGTAGCCGGTAATTTAAGCACAGACGGCGTTACTGGTCAGTGTGTGTACTCTTTTTGTAAAGAAGAATGGAAAACAGATACGACGCTAATTAAATTCCCATTCCCGTTGGTGGCTATTACGGAACAAAAATTTGACTTAGTTAACGGGTGGGATTGGGCAGACACAACTACTAGAAACTTAATTCGTGATGCTGGTTGGTGTTTAAGAGACTCAAGTAACGTGTCTCAAGAAGAGTATATGGGGTTCGTAACCCTTGGTAGTATGGGTGCTTCAGACCAGGTTTATTATCAGCAAGCTTCTAATGGAGCTTCAGCGGACATAGTGTTGACTGGCCCTGCTAACCAAGCAATTAAGATTTATGGAGACGGTTCTCATGGTAGTTTTAATTATAGATCTTACTTTAAATGTTTTGTGCGAGAACAAGCAAAGATATATGACCAATCTGAGTTGTCCGCCATCGGTGTTACCACTCTAACGTATCAGGTTTACGCTTTCCCGCTTGGTAACTCTGACGATCTTAAGATTGAGGCTACTGACATTACTATTCAGACTACTACTCCTTATCTTGGAGCTCAAGTAGATAGTGGTTCTAATGGTGTTACTACTTCTGGTACTGGAGCTTTTACTAGCGCCGGACAAAATTTCTTGACTACAGTGTCTATTGGCGACTATCTTGCTATTGATGCGGGTGGGGATGCCGGTAGATATATTGTTACTGCTACGGGATCTGATACAGCTCTTACAGTATCTCCTGTTTTCCCGATTGGTGGAACAGGTATTACCTACCACGTTAATGATGTAGGTATGAATATTGACTACCTTGCTGGTACTGGATTTGGAAACTGGACTAACTCTACTGTCTATGCAGCCAATGCTGTTGTGTACGATTCTACAGATACTGACCGTTGGTATATTACCCCCGGCGGTGGAACTTCTAACGGAACTAATGTAGGAAATGACTCTGGCATAACTGATTGGGTTGCTTATAGCGGAGAACGCCAGATCGGGCCAAGTTGGTTTGCTTTCAATGTTATCATTGATGGTAATAACGCACTTAAACAGCTTATTTATGAGTTTGCTCAGTATCAACTTCGTCAGAACCTTGATATTGATGAAGGTACTGGGAGCGTTACAGGTAAGACTGCAGACCGCTTATTGAGATTCGTAGGAGACACCCTTGTTACTTATAATGGTGTTTATATTGATAATTTCTCGGCTGTTGATACAAACGCTATTGAATTCTATGATGTGGCGGGTGCAAAGCAGACCTTCCCGTACGTTGCTGCTGGTTCTATTCTGTTCAATGAGTACTTAGTTAGTGACGCTAACGCTATATATCATATGTACTTTACCTCTGTACCCTCAGGTACTTACGGTGCTACTAGTGCTATTCTAGTTAATAATAATACAGGTAATCCAATTTCTGGCTCTGTTGGTGGTGACCCTGAAATTGAATTTGACTTTGACTATGATAATAACGTTCAAGGCGGTCGTACTGCAGGCACTAACGCAGCAGTTACAGTTGTTGCTATTGGTCTTGATACTGGGCAGTTTGTTAAGACTACTTCTACTATTACACGAAGTACAGCGAATACCATCTCGTTGGTTGCGGCTCTTGAGAGAAACTATAGCAACCCGTAATATTGATATAAAGGGAGAATTATACTTATGGCCGACAAGGTTACTTTCGATGGAGAGAATAAGCTTATAATAGTTAATAACGGTATTACGGAACTTGAGTTTAGGGCCGATGTTTATTCCGCATGGAAAGAGTGGGTTGTTTCTGGCCCCGGCGCTAGGTATGATTTAGCAATTACAGCTATTGGAGGAGACCCTATTAATGAGTACTTTTCAGTAGGGTCTACCTACTTCCTTGAGAATGGTTGGAAAATACGTCCGTATGAGGGTAACCACCGACTTACCATCACAGGTAATATTTATACTCGTGATGGAAGTAATCCTATTGTGGTTACCCTTGGGGCGTATAACGTGTTCGTTGAGGTTATGAAATCCACCCTTGTCGAATTAGTGCAAGTTGGTGTTGGTTCACCTGCAGCAGTTGCACAGGCTGTTTGGGGAGAAGAACTTACTACCTATGAAGAGACTGGATCTGCAGGTAAAACAATTAAAAATATTGATTCTAATGTTGAAGACAGTATGGGTCTAATTATTAGTAAGTAATTTGCCCGTGTGGGCTAGAAAAAGTATAAGAAAGGAGGAGTTATGAGAATAAACGATGTATATGAAGTAAAATATGATGAATCAACTGATGAGCTTTTTGTTGATAGGGGTAAGGAAACCTTACGTAAAAATATAGGTACTATTGATTCTTTTAACTCTACTCAGTTTTCTAGAACACTCATTGTTGGGTCTACTGGTGCACTTGGGCTTAATACTTTTGCTACTATTAGAGCTGCAATAAATGAGATAAAGACTTGGGCAGTTGCTGATAGACCTACAAAGGAAAATCCAGCTACTATATGGTTGATGCCTGGTACCTATGCTGAATCTAAGCTATTTTTACCTCACTGGGTTTCTTTACGTGGGTCTGGCCGCGCAGTAACCCGTATTGTTGGAACCGGCTCGGGGTCAGCTAATTGCACGGTTATTTGTGGTAGAGGTTCTATCGTAGAAGGTATTACTTTTGATTCTTCTGGGTATTCAAGTAAGATAGATGCGTTAGTTTTTATGCCAGGTGACGGTTGGTTTGGCACCCCGTTACACCAATCAGAGTATGGTGCTATTTCGAATGGGGATACTTTAATTCTTCAGGGGGATTCGGATCCTGTAGATACTTTTACATTCGTAATAGCAGGAGATCCAGAAGTTCTTACAGCGAATCAAATAGCTACCGCATTTAACACTGCATCTATTGGATGGACAGCTCTTGTCTATTCAGGTAGGGTTTATTTAGCAGATAATTTAGGTAGAGCTCCAACACTTAAGAGCACCGGAACAGCAAATGCAGCGCTAGGGTACCCAACTGCATATGATACCGAAGGGGAAACTATTTCCGTATATAGTAGACAGTACCCTGTATTACGAGACTTTTCTATAGACGGTAGTCTTGGGTATAGAGCACTTATTGGGGTGTATAGTGGTGCCTTTTGGAGTACGATACACGATGGCACTGTTTATAATTGTGACGTAGGTATATGGGTAGAGTTTGGTAATTCAACAATTAGAGATATTTATGCTCAAGAGTGTATGGTTAATTGTTTAACAGTTGGAACGGACCTAGTAGATACTGTTGTTCTTGCAGAAGTAGAAAACTGTGAGCTGTGGGGTAATATTGGGGCTACTGATATTATATTTAAAAATTCTTTAGCTTATATGAAAGCAAAAACTGTAAATTACAGGTCTGTTCAGTATGCAACTGCTGATTCTGTTGGAGTTATTCACCCTACTGGTATGAGGAATACGCTCGAGTTTATTGTTACTGGTACTCTTTCAGCAGTTAATTATATAGATAATGCTCGTCCTATTCATTATAACTCTGTTATTGAGGGTATTACTGTATTGCGTATGACAGCAGGTGATGGGGGCTCTATGGTAATAGATATTAATAAAAATGATGTAAATAATGATCCTACTACTCTTTATCTTACTGCTGCTAATCAACCAACTATTGCCAATACTGATGGTGATCGTTTTGTTTTGAAAGCTGCTCTTCCAGATACAAGGTATTTGGCCGCAGGAGATTGGATTAGTGTTGATGTTGATTCTGTAGAAACAGGAACACCTGCTGGTTTAGTAGTGCAGGTTCATCTAATGCGTATTGGTGAGGTTTAAGTTAGGGAATTATTTTTATGGCACCAGAAGAAAAAAATTCTTGTGATCCTTGCAGCAATCCTTTAGAGGTAGAGGTTTCTTGTCCAGAGACCTTTACCTCTAGCGCTGTATCTTGGAATGGTTATGGATTAGACCCATATGGGTCGTCTGGTTATGGTGCATCCACTGAAATTCTTCCAGTGGTTAAAAGAGGGACTATAGGACTTGCAAGTGGGTATAAAATTTTATACGTAAGGGAACGGGACAACCCTTATGAAAACTTAGCACAGGTTTTTGTTTATTCTTCTGCAGAGAATAAGGTACATAATAAAAGTGATTGTTCTGTAGGGTATTATTTTACCACTAAGAATATTTCTATTGTGGATTTAGGTGCAACCGCGCAGTTAAATAGAGAAGTAGCTTTTTTATATGCAGAAGCCATAACGTTAAGCCCTGCTTTTGAATATGGAAAGACTTTAACTTTAGAACTTAATGCAATGGATTATGCTGGAAATAGTATGGATCCGTTTATTATAACTTTTACGATTGAAAGTAATTAATTTGGAGGTATTTTAATGGCCGTTACAGTTAGATGGATACAGTTTCCTGTGTCAGCAACAACCCTAACCTCAGATGTATACGCAGGCAAACCAACAACACGTGGGTATGCTAGGGGTAGTGCTATAGCGCCTGTAGCGGGAACCATAGCAGTTGCTAGTAATGCTAACGAGCTTGGGGTAGTTATAGATTCAGTATCAGGAACTATTACTTTGCTTTCTGGTTCTATAGACCCGCGTATTATTGCTCAAGATATAACTTATAAATTGCATGCGCACAATAATGCGCTTGTTTCTGAGGTAGATGGTTGGGTCTATTCTCAGTGTGATTTTGACAATAACAAATTTAATATACATTCAGGAACTTTTGGAGCCTCTAGTTCTGTTTCTTTTTATGCCGCTACTAATGATGCTAGATCCCAATTAGGGTTAAGTACTCCAACTTTAGTTACTGGTACTGTTACTTCAAATGATAGCGCTATTATAACTGCTTCTGGAACATATTGTGGGCAGTTTGATGATGTGTATACTATTATGTGTTCGGGCGAGGAGATTGTTGGTGTAGATTCTTTTACTTCCCCCACTCAAGCTGGGTATGCTTCTCTTGATGGCGGAGGAACTTTTGCTGGCACTGTAAGCGTTGCTGGAAGCTATAATTATAGTGAAAATGATACTTACGTTCTTACTATTAGTACTACAAGTGGTACGGTTATGGGACAAGGTACAGGAAATGTACCAGTCATGACTTGGACATCTACTTATGATGGTGCTGATGCCGTCGGTACTGAATTACTATACGCTAATTATTGGTATAAAGTAGGTACGCGCGGGATAATGATAAAATTTACTGATGCAGTATTTACTAGTACTCCTGTTTACTCTATAAAGTGTGCAGGTGGGAGTACTGTTACCTCTGATGGTACTAATCCTTATTCAGCTCCGCCTAATGCTAAATTCATTTATTCTTCTATTCGAGGCGATTGCTCTGTTCTTAATTCAGCTGTCCCACATTTAGTTGGAACTGACATTGGTGAAAATGCAGCATATGTTGCTGTAGGAACTAAGGGATTATATGTTTCTTGGCCACAAGCTAATATTTATGCTAGGGATTCTTGGAATATTATTTGTAGAGGTCCACAGCCTGTAGCTTATAGTACTCCTATTACAACTTTAAATTTTGGTAATATATCAGTAAGCACTGACAGTAGTGTTAAGACTTTATGGCTTGAGCTTATTAGTGGTCAAGTTAATTTTTCGACAGTAAAGTTTGGTTTATTTAATCACGGCACTTATCAACATCACGATCAAAATAATGGAGATACAGAGTTTAGGTTTGGTACAGTTGGTGCAGGCAACCCAAAAAATGAATCTGGAAAACTAGTAGAGTATACTTCAAATATAAGTGCAGCTCAGATAGTAGCAGGGACTCACTTATATTCATCTACGCCCGATCTTGCGGTAGTAACTTCGGCCGATGATGCTGAAACTATTGGATTTAAATCTGGAAATATTATAAGTGATTTTATTTACCTTTGTTTGAAAGCAGGGTCTGCTGAGACTGGAGCTAACTCCGGTATTATCTATAGGATTTATTTTGATTATGCTTAAGGAGAATTTATGTCTAGCACTTGGATAGCAACGTATAAAGATGGTACACAGGTTAGGGATTCAGACTACGATGCTTGGTCTGCAGTGCCGAATAAAATAAACATAATAAGAATGGTATTGTATTGGAATGGGGTTGAAAGAGTAAGGTTAGATAATAAGACTTTTTCGGCTCCAACTACTAGGGCGGTTATGGGTCTTGGTCGCGGTAGTCCTCAGGTTGTATCTAAAGCTATTGGACATTATGATGGAAGATATGTACTCATGTACCGTATAAATAGTATTACTGGTAAACTAACTTTAGAGAAACTGGATAACAATATTTTGGTGGAAACGAAAGAACTATAATTCATACTAAATAAGATAAAAGCAAAATATCGGAAAAGGGAAAGGTATGGGAAAGATTATTGATCTTACTGGCCAAAAATTTAATAGGGTTACAGTAATAGAAGCTGCAGGAAAAGATAAATGGAACAGCGCTCTTTGGTACTGTAAGTGCGATTGTGGGAAGGAAAAAATAATTATGGGTAGAAGCTTGAGAACAGGGGATACTAAAAGCTGCGGCTGTTTTAGTAACGAGCTTAGAATCGCACTTGGAAGAAGCTGCAAGGGTAAAAAGGCTACCGAAGAAACTAAAAGAAAACAGAGTATTGCCCGTAAAGGTAAAAAGCTTAGTGAAGAGCATAAAAGAAAATTAAGTATTGCTATTAAAGGAAAAATAAGGTCTGAAGAACATAAAAGAAAAATAAGTATTAGCCATATAGGTTTGCATGCTGGGTCTAAAAACCCAAACTGGAACCCTGATCGAGAATACATAAATGCAATAAATAAAACTAGAAATGCAATGCATCATTTTATTTACAAATGTTTATCCCGTAAGAGCGGTCATTGTGAACATATACTAGGTTATACTCCCAAGGATCTTAAACTGCATTTAGAGTTAAAATTTCAAGAAGGCATGTCTTGGAAAAATCGTTCTGCTTGGCACATAGACCATATAAAGCCCATTGCCCAATTTGTCCGTGAAGGAATTTATGATCCGAAAATTATTAGTGCACTAGAAAATCTTCAACCTTTATGGGCCGAGGATAATATGAAAAAACAAGATAAGTATGAAGAGGCATTGTGATGCGAGAGGTTTCTACGTGTGCGTACTGGACTACTTCGCCTAATAGGTATGCTATAGAGCAAGAAACTTTAGTTGATCCCTATAGTAGAAATCCCGCATCGCTTCAGTGCAGATACGACGAGTTTAACGCTGTACCTCCTGATATACTTAATGCTATACATGACAATAATGATCTTGCGGCTATAGAAGATTTTATTAGTTGCTTTAATAATGGGGCATGTGACGGTTTTGGGACTTGCTTAGGTTGCAGTAAGTATTCCACAATGCTCGGGCTTAATGCGGCTATACTTAATAATATAACTGAAGGCTTTCCTTTACAACTTCCTCTTAATTTTCAAGCATTTAATTTACAAGCATCTATGCAGAAATGCTGTCATTGGTTACGTCCTGCCGATAGGTTTTATCTAAGAGAAGCTCCCGATGGTTTAGTTTTTGAAGCTAATGAAATAAATGGTCCTATAAAAACAGAAGAAGTGTCTGGTATTGTTATTGCTGGATGGGAGGCTAATACTTCACCTTCTTTTATTATAGACCCTCGGACAGGAATTACTAGATACCTGGTAGAGGGTTATAGTAATTATGATGGCGAAAATGACTTAGTTACTGGTTGCGGGCTGTGGGAATTAACATTAGATTGGTCTACAGCTTCAGATATTACGGATCAGTATGGGACACAGCCGTGTAATGGTTCTCGTACAGACTGCCCATTTTTTACGGGCCCAAAGTGGCAGTATGCTACACAAGAGCTGCTCGGCGCGGGGCAATATATAACAGCGAAGCAACTACTAGAACTAAGGTATTATGCCGATAATTGGAAAAGATATGAAGACCCTCTTTCTGTATATAGAAGAAGATACAGAATACCTGATATTTGGGCATGGGGTGAGACTCAATGGATTGAGGAAGGGGAACCTGATGTTAATGGAAATTATCCAGTAGTTTTAGCTTTGTCTAAAGTACATATAAGTAACTTTGATACTGGACAAATTAGTGTAGAGTCTGACGTGGTTGCTGGTGGTGGTTCTGATGATACAGCAGGTAATGAACACGCAGGCGCCCCAGATTACCCAACATTGATACATGAGCTAAATAGTGCTGTAGAGTATGTTAGGATACTACACCCTATTAGCGGAAATACTGGTCCATATACTTACAGACATTTTACTAAAGATAAAAACTATATAGATATTATTTTGAGGGCTCCAGCTAATTCTACCTTATACGTTGTTAATTTTAATTATGTAAAGCCACCTTTTATTCCTAGAGATGCTGCTGATTTTGACGTAATCGGTCCAAAGAAGCAACAACAGCTACAAAGTTTCTTTAGTGGGGATGAGTTTGATTATTACTATAAAAGTAGAACTCGTTATGGTGGGCCAGCAATTACTTATTTTAATAGCAGGCTTTCTTCTGAATTTATTCATTTAAGTATTTCAGATGGGCGGGGTATTAAACTTGATTATAATACTACTAATAGGATTGCAGTATTTTGTTTAACAAGTGCAGGAACTTGGTCGTATGATTATACAGATGTTAGATTTGAATTTTTACATGCAT
>ERZ1292629.2351-Hain-H43-01um-R1-2351-length-16118-cov-8_pt1 | contig 16118 bp, 14 predicted proteins | sample MGYA00564399_ERZ1292629 | MGnify/ENA primary metagenome ERZ1292629 (study PRJEB36523, sample SAMEA6512636) | groundwater metagenome | collected 2019-01-08 | study: AquaDiva: Metagenomics assemblies of 32 groundwater samples
AAATGCCTTCAAAATTGCGGAAAAATACCATGCCGAGGCGCTTTGCGCCGAGGCTGTTTCTTACGATTTCACAAAAAGTGAAACTTGGCGGAGAGGGTGGGATTTGAACCCACGGTACAGTTTTAAGGCTGTACAACACATTAGCAGTGTGCCGCTTTAGACCAACTCAGCCACCTCTCCATTATGTTTGGATGGCTAATATTATATCAAAAATCCAAATTAAGTCAACGAGCCGCCCGCTCGGGTTATTCTCTCGCCAAAACCAAGCCCCACACCATTTTCGCCCCGCATTTTTTTAAAGTCTTCGCGCATTCTTGCATGGTGGCTCCGGTAGTATAAACATCATCAACCAATAAAATATTTTCCGCCGCGGGCGTTTCTCCTTTCCACACAAAAGCGTCAGTCAAATTTTCCCTCCTTTGCGATCCGGAAAGCTTTGCCTGTTGAACAGTATGCCGTTGCCTGCGCAAATTTGCGCTGTCCATTTTTAAAGCGAATTTTTGTGAAATAATATTTGTCAAAATTTCCGCCTGATTAAATCCCCTTTCCCTTTGGCGCAAATAATGCAACGGCACTGGAATGATCAGCAAATTCTCCAAATTAAAACCAAACTTCATTTCAGCTTTATCAACAATCTTTCTCCACAAATGCTCAATATCCCGAATATATTTATATTTAAGATACTTGATCAAAGCGGAAACAGCATTATTTTCACTGTAACGAAAATAAGCTCCAACCCCGTCAAGATGCGAATTGGCTGCGCATCCGGCGCAGACTCTTCCGCTATCGGACGGTCGTGAGCACGCCGGGCAAAGATAAACACTTTCAATATTCAGACGACCAAAACAATCATCGCACAACCAAACACCCTCTTTCTCGCATTGCACGCAAAAAATCGGGAAAATTAAATTTTTCAAAAAAAGAGCCAGGTTCATAGAACAAAATTCTTGCCGCCCCGGGTTATTTCCAACTTATTTTGTCCACAAGCCAATCCTGGCCATTCTTGATTAAGCTGACGGTATAATCCAGATATTTATTTAATGCGCCGGCCTGTTTCTCTTCAGCCCGCAACGCCTTCAACGCGACAACAGCGCTGTTCTTTTCCCATTTAGACAATTCAGTTGTAATAACCCTGGTTGTAACACCCATAAATTCCGTGCTTGTTCTTGTTTTGCTTATTATTGAATTAATACTCTTCCAAAGCGCGTCCGTGCTTAAACCCTCAAGATCTTTAATATTTTGATAATTGTTTTCCGTGGAATATGTGCCATAGCGCTCAACAAAAATTTTTGCCAGCTGTTTGACCCCGTTCTGTTCATTTTCTAAAGCAGTCGCGCTTTTGATTGGAATCCCCTCCGGTATCTTAGTTGACTGATCTGAACCGGTTAAATTACCAGCCGAAGTTGCAGTTGCGGGGCTTTCCGTCTTATCCATATTTTCAACTTGCGTTGATTGCTTCGCGGCTTGTTTTGCCTTATTGCGCATTATCAAAATAATGCTTACGGCTAAAACGGCCAGGATTGCCAAACTAATTATAATAAAAATTCTTGCTCGCAATGACATATTTAAAATTAAAGATTATTCTCGGCTTCAAATTGTTTTTTCGCTTTTTCAATTTCAAGCAATTGTTCCGGATTTGTCGTCACAATCTGGTCTTCGGTATATGACGCAACAACTTTAATGGCGGCGTGTTTTGAACCGGCAAAAAAGATTCCCTCGCCGATCGCGCTCTCAAGCAACAAATATTTTTCTCCTTCCGTTAACATAAAAACTTTCTGAACCAAATCTATCGCCGCGGGAGACTGGCGAAGCAGAAGCTGGAGCGAAGAATTGGTGACGATCGCCTGTCCATATTGCGAACGCAAAAAATCATTCACATCTTGAGTGATCGTCGTAACGCCAAGGAAATATTTTCTGCATCGTTTAACCAGCGCGTAAATAAAGCGCGCGCTGTCCTCGTGTTGCATCAGCCACCATGCCTCATCAATCACAAGTATCCTCTTTTTGCTTTCCGAACGAACAACATTCCATATATAATTGACTATCGCGTAAATCGCGAGAGGCCTCAACTCCTCTTCCAAATCGCGGACGCTATAAACAACCAGCTGATTCTTCATGTCAACATTTGTGGGCGAATTGAACAAACCGCTGAATGTTCCTTCCGTAAACTTTTTTAGCTTTAAAACCAAATTCTGCGAGCCTTCCATTCCTTCTAAAATCTCCTGCAAATCCTGAATTATCGGCGGCTCAACCGTGGCTAAATCGGCTTCAGGCGTTATATCTTTTTTGGCGTAAGTTTCAATAAGCGCTCTGTCCAATACTGAATCCTCCTCCGTGCTTAACCCCGCAAACATGATTCTCAATAACCCCTTCACAGTTATTACCGCGCTTCGTATAACATCTTCCGTGGAAATTTCCTCGCCGCCGGTCGGCCTTGGTAAATCAAACGGGTTGACCTTGCTTTCTGAAGAAAGCGAAATATTGATATACGTTCCGCCGACTGCCTCGCATAGGTGTTTATATTCCATTTCCGGGTCAATCACTATAATATCCACCCCCATCATCAATGTTCGCAAAATTTCAAGTTTGATGGCATAACTTTTTCCCGCGCCTGAAGTCGCGAACACAACCATATTCGCGTTCTGCAAGGAAAATCTGTTAAAAAGTATCAAACTATTGTTGTGGCGATTTATACCATACAAAATACCGTCATCTGAAGTTAATTCCGCCGAAATGAACGGGAAAGAAGCGGCAATCGGCGATGAATTTAGATTAAAAGTAATCATCAACTCATCATTTGCCAAAGGCAGTGTTGAATTAAACCCTTGCTCTGACTGATATAAAACCTTGCGGCTGGAAATTAATTTTGACCCGAAAATATTTTCCACATCTTCGGAAGTTTGATCAAGCGCTTCCTTGGATTTTGCGTATAAAGTCACATAAAAAGCGAATTGAAAAAAATGTTCAGTGCCTTGAGTCAGGTCGTCTCTTAACTGTTCAATGTCGCGCAAGGCCGTTTCGCGTATCGGATCTCTGGGCGCGCCTTTTTCAGAATCCGCGCTCAACTGTGCCTCCAGCGCCCCGACCTTGTTGCGGAGCTGTTTAAGAATGATGGCCGATTTCACCGGATAAAAAAACATTCCTATATCCATTGTCAGGGATAAATTTAACACCGGGGAACTCCAGCCAATTGAGATATACCTCGGATAACTGACGACAAAAATCGTGCGGCAAAAAATATCTCCCAATTTCAAATAATTGGCTTCAATATTAAAGGCGGCCGGAGCTATCAAATCTCGTATGGAAACCGTGCCTTCCCTGTACATCCGCTCTTCTTCAAGAGTAACAATTTCCTCGGAAGATTTTTTCTGTATTTTCGCTTCTTCTTTATCTATCGGGTCTTCAGCTGATTTTTTTCCCAATAATGTTGGTTTGAATGCCATAGATTAACCTTCAATTTGCAATTGATTTAACGGAGGCAAATGCTCGCTGAACGCGATATCGGGATTATATGTTGAGGAATAAAGCTCTATCAGCGATTGCGTGTCAACTCTGATCACTTCCAAATTCATGCTCGCCAAACCAGACTCAATCTGTCTCACCCTCATGTCAAGATCATTTTTTCTCTGCTGAAATCTTTCACCTTTTAATTTAATCGTTCTGACCGGATTAATGGCCTCGCCCAATCTTGACCAAAAACTTTTACTTTTATTTGACAGCGGGTCATACGGAACAACCACATAAAACTGCTTGCTCATTATTTTTCCCATGCTTACAAGCTCGGCGACAAATGATCTGTAGTCCGCGATTTGCGCTCTCAACAGTTCGTTCGGCTGTTCCCTTTCCTTTTTTACTAGATTTTCCAGATATGGTTTGATATATAACTGTCTGGATTGAATTACTATCTGCAACGGGAAATCCAAACCGTTTAAAAACGAAACATACGAAGACACTATCGCGTTTTGCTCGTCTTCATTTTTTAACGCAAAATTAATGCTGGAAACCATCAGCACGGCTCTAAGCGTCCCGTCTTTCATCACAACCGTATCTGACTTAATCTCCGCGAAGGGCAAATGCTGTTGCGTGCTTGGCAAAGAAATTTTCTTTTTAGGCATATACTATTTTTGTTCGCCTCCGCCGTAATAACCGCCGGTATTAACGATTAAAGATAAATCACGTATCCTATTATACGACATTCTGCGAATTTCTTGAACAGGCTCAACCACTTCTACCTTCGCAAGAAGCGCGAATTCTTTCAAATCATTATTGCTGAATCTTTTTATCCAGACCCTTCGGCTCGGCCGCTTGACCGTCTGCACGAGATTCAATAAAAAATAATGAAACGGCTGACCGTTGATTCTGACAAAGGCCAAAACAAGCGTGAGCCCGCCGATTATCGCGAGCAAAAAAATAAATAAAGCCATGTCGGTCAATTTAAACGCGATAAAAATCATTAAACCGCCGCTGATTAAAATAATAAACTGCCGGGTCGTGATAGGTCCGAATATTTTATCTTCCACATCAATAAATTGCGGCACTACGAACTGATCCATACAATTTTATAGTTCTTTCTCCATTTCTATTAAAGCCGAAATTTCCTCCAATTTAATTCCGTTTTTTTCTCCGGCCTGAATCGCCAAACTTTTTCTATTGGCCAAAGCCTCGCAGACAACCTGCATATATTCCAAATATAGCGACGACGATCTGTACGCTGAAAGCGCTTCAAGGTAAAGCACGAATGATTCATCCTGCAAATTGAACATTTTCTGTTTCAATCTGCGCGCGGCCTCTTCGGGTTTGTCGGATAATCTCCGAAAATCGGTCAAAGTCGCGCTTTTTATTTCTTCAACGGGTCCGAACTCTTCGGCTAATGGCTCGGTTATGTCATTTACGAATTTTTTAACAACCGGCTGGCTGTTTAATTTTAACACCTGTTCATCCCGCGCATCTTGTCTGACAAATTGCGTTACGACTTTCCGCGCCTCATCCATTATCACATTCGGGCTATGAATAAAACTGTTAAAAGGCGTGGCGAGGGCGGGCAGTTCTTCCGTATCAACCGTCGGCAAACGCATTGGCACCGGTTTTTTATTTTTCAAAACAGGAACTTCGCTTGTCGGCGGCAACGGCTTTTCTTCCAAAGGCGAACTCGTGTCTTCGCGCGTCATTTTTCTTATCTGGCGAGCGTGATGCGGATTATCCGTCGCGCGCGCGTTACGATGCTCAACCGTATGAACATGCTTAAGGTGTTTTAGATGATGCTCGGCCGTCTTGTGGGCTTGATGCTGATGTTTAACTTCGGCCTTTTTACCTTGCATTGCTTTAAATTCAGCCATGCTAACCTTGGCCAGAGTTCCGTCGGGTTTTTTCACAGTTATTAAAATTTGTTTTGCGTCCGGCATACTACTCTTTCCACTTAAATTTATTTTCGCCTTCGTCAAAATAATACATTTCGGCAATATCGGGATTGCCATATTTTTCAGCCAAATCCGCAAGTTTCGCCAAGGCGCCTTCAAGGTTTACAAACTGGCCTTCCGCGTCTTTTTTAAATTCTCTTTCTATGTTTTTTTTCACATCATTTAACGAAACGCCCTGTTTCGCCGGCTCTTTTTTCGCTGGCGTCCCTGATTTTCTTTCGTACTCCGCGATAACTTCGGCCGGTGGCATCACATAATGGTCGCTCACCAAATGCACAAATAACTCAATAATTTGTTTAATTACCATTCTCTCTTCATCGGTCGTATTTTTCCATCTGGCTTGATCGGCCATAAAATTTATCAAACTGACGCCGTCAAATTTTTTATTGCTAAAAATTTCAAACTGGTCAATCCAATAACTCGCATCGCCCATGGATCCGTCTGGTTTTACTCCCAAATATGTTTCGTTGTTATACAAAAAAGTTGACATGTCAAGCGCGAACTCACGCCTGTTTTCTATAATATAGAAATAATCCACCGCTCTTCTTAATGCGTCATCCAAATCAAGTCCCATCCCGATGCAGAGAACCAAAAAATTTCTGTTTAATAGATACGCCTGCAAAGCGGTCTGCAGATCCTGAAAATATTTAACGGCCAGCAACAGTGTGGCTCTTAATACTGCAGAACCATACGGATCCATTAAATCAGGAAACAAATATGTCCCGCTTGTAAACATTTCCAATTTGCGAAGCATGGCTAAAACGGGTCCGCGATAATAATCAAAATGCCAAACATACAGAGAGCGAAGCAGTCTGTCATGAAACTCGGCGCTGGAAAGAAACTCGTTATCAATTGTCATCTTCGCCACATCCTCAGCGGTAAGCCACGGCCTGGAATTTTCAGGAATTCCGCGCATGTGCTGAACAGCCTCTTTATATTGCTCCAAAGTCTGCTTCATCGCGTCCGGTTTTGGCACAAATAATCGAGTAAGCAAATAGCGCTCCAATTCATTCAAATCAAGCTCTTTTAAAACCTCTGACAGCCCCTGTTTTTGCGCTAATTTTTCTAAATCCCACTCAAAATATTTATCCATAAATAAATTAATATCTTATTTTTTTTCTTTCATTCTCCGGCAATATTTTTAGTGTTTCAACAATTCCTTTGATGGCCGCCTCAAGATTGGCGTCGTCTTCCTCCAACGAATCCGGATCCACATCCGGAAAAATTTTATGTATTAACTCAATAATTTCCAGGGTCTTCCCTTCTTCCTCGCTCATTTTCATCAACTCTTCCAACACAATCTCATGAAACGGCAGTGTCCTTTGATACGCCGCCTTCTCGCCATGTGGTATTTTTTCTCCAACTACCGCCCCTATTTTTGCCCGCATAGACGGCAATAATGCCTTCTCCCCTTTTTGAACATACTCTTTGATATATTCTTCGCCATAAGGACCCAAAACATATTTAAACAGCTCACTCATTGCTCCCGCGACCTCTTTTGTGAACAACTTTTTTTGTTCTTTTCTTCCACCATACAAAAGATACTCATTTGAAGGCGCGACGGCCTTCACCTGTTTTCGCGCGCTCTCAATTTGCATCGTGCTCATTGGCTGATTTATATGCCCGGCAAGAATGCGTCTATTTAAATAATTCTTTAGTTCCGCCATATTTTTGAACTCGTGCATCTTGAACTTAAGCTCCTTTGCGTCCATATCCCTTGCCATCATTTTAATTATAAAACCGGGAAATTCCGTATATTTATTCTGAACCAAAACATTTGATCCTTTTTGCGTGAGTCCGTAAGCCTGGCTCAACGAAATCAGCCAATCATTTTCATTATTTATAATGCAAGGAGCGAAAACATCGGTAAAGGCCATGTCAGCCGCTTCTTCTTTACTCAATTCAAAACCCCTAATTTTTTTTGCGGCCTTATTGTAATGGAATCGCATGGCCTTAATGATTTCGCCTTCCTGTTTTTTACCGCATAAATAAACTATTTTTTTAGTTTGACCATCAGCGGAAGTATCCTCTTCAACTTGAGATGAAGCCTCTTCTTTATCAAGAGCATGACCAACCATGGCTTTTGCGAGACGAGGAGTTCTGTTTAATTTTCTATAATCCTCTCTTTTTCTTTGCTCAAGAAATGGCATTCTCATTCTTACCACCACTCCCGTGGCGCCTTCATCCATATCGCCAACTTCTTGCGGTTGTCCTTTCAAACCGCCGTCTACTTTTTGCAAATCAGCCAAAGTCATTACCTGCGCCTGCTCCCCACTCCCAGGAATCCACCAAAGTTTTCCATCCAGCAAAACATTAGAAGCATGGCCGCCTTTTTCACGATGACCCTCCGCATTCCATCTCCACTGCCCCATCTTCTGCAAACCGACTTGCCGATTTTTAATCTCGGCAATATACCCCTCTATATCAATATTTTGATAGTTATCCTTTGGGTTAATACTTTGATCTTTTAAGTCAACTTCGGCTTTTTTTCCTTTTTCGTTTTCAACCGACACTTTCAATTCTTGGCCAGTAAAAAATTTCGCGGCTAATTCATTTACCGGGATACGATAAACACCGAGTTCGCGATTTGCCTTCATAACATCGGCAAAATACGCAAAATCAACCAGACTTACCTCTTTCACCTCTTTCTTAGCCGGGGTTGCTTCATCTGCCTTAATCTCTATTTCCACTTTAATATTTTCAGTATCTTGTTGACCTCTGCGAAACGCATCATATATCTTACCTGGAATTTCTTTCGGCTTTATTTCGTAATCAATAATTTTTAGCTCCCTATTGCACACGGTCATCGCGTCCATAATCTTGGCAAGACGCCAATGAGTTATTGTGTGCTCAACGTTAAAATTAAACATTGTAAAAACTTCGGTTAAATTTATCCTGCTGTAATCCGCTGTCGCGTTTGTCAACAAATCCATTTCCAATCTCCTCTTAAGATTTTCATCGTTCTTAACCTGTGTCTGATCCATGTTGTCAATTATCAAACGGGCCGCGTGATTGTTTAAATCGCGGGTTATTGTATCAAATTCTTTTTTTCCCAAATTTTCAGAACTCGCGCACTCATCCCGAAGTTCCTCCGGAGTCTTAATGTTTTCCATATTCAATTTTCCCTCCCGAGTTTCGCCCCCCTTCGCTCTTGTGCCTTCCATACAAATAAAAATTAATTACTACAACTTTTAACTTAATTCTTTAAACTCGCGTATTAAATTCCCGTCATTTGAAAAAGCCACGGCTCTGATATAAGCAAGGATTTCGTCAGGACTCATACCGTTCCATTCAGAACCGCCCTGCTGGACCAACTCTTTAAGTTTTAATTCAAGCGCTTCCATGCCGCCGGTTGAACCGGCCTCATCAAGCAAACCGCCAACCGCTTTACCCACGGCCAGCTTTGATAAAATTAGCGCCACATTACCTCTTTTTGCATGCGAACGATTCCTTAATATGCTTTCTATTTCTTTTTTAAAATCTTTGCCTCCGGCATGCGTTCTCTTCTTTTTAGCCTGCGCTTCCATTGCTTTCGCTTTTTGCGCCAATTTTTTTGTGCCGCCAGGATCCAACGCTTCTACAGTCTCTTCTGTGGCTTTCTTCACGGCTTGCTGCATAATTTCTTTTTCCGTTCCTCCAGTCAAATCATCTACAAAACTATTGTCAAACAGTTCCTGCATGACAGCCATTGCGTATAAATAATCATCCTGTTCTTGAATTGAGTTATCATAACCCGCCGGATCGGCCTTGCGTCTATTAATTATAACGGTTCTCAAATTCTTCATCGCTTCTAACATCTGATTTTGGTCCCACTTGCCCTTAAAGTCGCGTCTTGTGGCTTCAACGGCTATATCGCCGGATTCAATCGGCAAATCAACTCCTAACGGATTTCCAATAAGATGCTGCATGATATCTTCCTTGATAAAGCCGGTTGATTGATTTTCCAAAATAGACTTACGATCTGATAAAACTTTTGCTCTCGCTCTCGCGATAACCGGATATTTTTTAGACAATTTTGCCATGGCGGCTTTAACTTTTTCTTCTCTTCCAGCCAGCGTTTTTTTCACTTCAGAAACTGGCGCCTTTTTTTTAGTTCCACCCTCTTCAAAGGTTATCTCGCCGGCAGTTCCGGAAATGTATGCTTCGTTTTCTTTGATTTTATTTTCCAATTCTTGAGATCTGCCGGAATTAGCTGTTTGCCTATTAGATAAAATTTGATTGGCTGCCAAAAATGTCACAGTTGAATTTTTTTCTTTTTTTGTGTCAGAGGCATAAATTTCTTTTTCTAAATCATCACGAACAGATGAACCAATGCCTTTATACGCATCGCTGGCAATGAGACCAAGCATGTCGCCGCGCTTCTCTGCCGCCGTGCCGCCCTTGCCCGCGTTTATTTCCTTTAATTGTTCCAACATCTGACCCATTAACTCATTCTCTGTTTTCTTACCAACAGATTCTTCCGCGTATTGTTTATTATCTCTCTCCTTCTGCGTCTTCTCTTCCATGTATTTTGCTTCTGCCGCGGACGGCGCAACTTCTTTTTCCATTGCCGCCTTAGCTTCCCGATCGCTTTTCATCGTTTCAGCAGATAACAAACCCCTTCTTGTTTCCGCAAGGGTTGTTTGCATCTGGTCAGCCTCGGCCATGTGGCGAAGGATTTTCGCGCCTTTTTCACTCTGCAAATAATTTAACTGGCCCTTAGCTGTGGATATATCGCCAAGCAGATCAACATTCTGCCTCTCCATTTTATGCGCGCCTATTTGTTGACCCACAGTTGGTCTCTCTGTTTCCCATTTTCCATCCTTAAATCTTTTATTAGCCGTCACCATCCTTTTTCCTTTTCCGCCAAACTCTTCGGTTTTTGCGGCTGATCTTGCTTTCTCTCCTTCAAGCATGCCTTTTTCCATTCTATCCAACGCGTCAATTTTCTCGTCGTCGTACTGCATCATGTACGTCGGCTTGGCGGGCTCACGAGCTCTAGTAAGTTCCACTCTATTTTCAGCAAAATCTTCCACTCGCTTTAACATCTTTTCGCTTTTTAAATCACTGCGAACCCGACCATGTATGAATCTTTGAAAACCACCTCTTTTTTTCTTTTCCACCACAAATTCACCTGTTTCAATCGGCTTCCCGTTTTCATCCAGCTCTTCCACTTCTCGCTCTTCCTCTTTGCCAGTCTCCGGGTTAATAAACGTCTCTTTAAGAGTTACAAACTCCCCCTTTTTTTCATCCCATTTCATTTTCTTTTTCGTGGCCATCACCGGCTTCCCGGTTTTTTCATCTATTTTCGGCCCAACGCCGCTATCATACGCCCACGCTTTAATGCCTGCCGCCTCCCGCTTAACGCGATTCACGAGTCTCTTGCCGCCTATCCCTGACCAAGCCACCTTCCCAAGCCCCATTCCAACCGCCGCGCCGCCTTTCTTCACCCCGCCCCACGCCTTCCCGGCCGCCCACCTGCCGGCTCTCAAGCCTGAAGCGGTCATAGCGACCTTCTTGCCTATCTCTCCGACTTTGCCCATCATGCTTCCGCCGGCCGCGCCGAGCTGTTGCGCCATTTTCGCTCCTGCCAATAGCATGCCAATCGCAACAGCAAAATTTGCCATTTTCGCCCAGCCCATAGCTTTTGTCATGCCTGCGGTTTCGCCTTTCTTCCTGTCTCGTTCATTGCTTGTCAAAGGCTGTGTGGAACTTTGCTCGGTAATATCTTTTTCATAAACATTGCCGGCTCCGACCGTAACAAAAGAAAGCCAAAGAAAAAAAGCGATAATCGGACCGGAAACTACATTCCCGCCAAACTCCGACCACCACTGACTGGCATATTTCTGCGTCTGCGGCAAAACATTTAATACAAAAGCGATTGGCGATAAAACAATCAGCACCCAAAGCATGACCATTCTTCCGATAAGCATTATTAAAAATATAAGCATGGTCATCAGCATCATTGCCGAAAAAGTAAGAGCGGCCACGGAGGCGACAAATGTTTCTCCATCGGTTGCGACATTTTCAGGACCGGCATCACCGCTCAAACTCATTATGTCGTTCATGTTGAACATGTTTATCAGGTTTCCACCCGCTGTCGCGGCCACACCGTTGATAAATGTTACCATCACCACCTGCGCCGCGTCTATAATAATTCCGGCGATTATTCTGCTGAAGTTTACAACCACCGCGGCCACGATAAGCTTTGCCAAAAGTTTTTTCCACTCATATTGTTCTATGCCCAATATTGTTCCAAAAGCAATAAGCAAAAGAACAACCACGAAAAACATATTTGTGACATCGCGCACCATTACCCAGCCGACCATGACGGCGGTTGAATCTATAAAACCATTATATCCGCCGAGTTCAATTACATACCGCAAAACAAAGATCGTCAGACTGATCAATAATCTCGCCAGCCACAAAAAAATCTCGGAAATTATGCCAATCACCGTGCCAAAGAAACCAGAACCAGCACGCGCGATTTCCGCCTGCCCAAACCAGACTACGATTATAAAGGTCAAAATCAAAACCAAACTGACCATTCCTAGTTTTTTCCTTGGACGCAAAAAAGACCAGCTCTTGCTGAAAAACAGATTTAATCTATTAGCAAAATTGGCTAGCATGATAAGCCTTTTTACTTGTTACGGATAATGCTCTAAGATGCTAACATTATACCACAACAAATGGCTTGCGACAATTTATATGGGGATAAAAACAGCCGGCTTCCCGGATTTTTAGCAAAGCACGCCTTTACCCGAGTTTATAAACACGACCGTGTCTGTTTTTTTGAAGAAATGTTTGTTCGGCGCCGCGAAAACAACGCTCGCCGACGGCTCGCAATTTACAATTTTTTTGAATTTGTCGTAGGTTTTTCTGACTTCGGCTTCGGATAGTTTATAAATCGGATGCCCCAAACGCTGATATGCCTGCATCATTTTTTCATGAGGAGTCCATGGGGTGCACAATTTATCGGCAAAACTTTGCCTTGTCATTTCTACGCTAATTCCCACAACTCTTGTTTTTATGCCGGTTCTTTCAATCATATTTACAAATGAGATGTACATGCCTCCGCTGCCAACAGGCACAATAACATAATCCGGAATAATTTTTTCAAAAATTTCACGCAAAACTATCTGATAATTGTCTTCGTAACCATTGGTTACATCCCAAATAACCTCATCATCTTTTTCTCGAGTAAAAGTTATTAAATCCTCTGTCTGAAAAATTTTGTATGATAAATTTACGGGAATAATTTTAAAAGCAACCTTTTCCAGCGCGTTTTTCATTGAAACCGACGCGTCTTCTCCAATTACACAAACAACTTTAATATCCGTCCCCTTTGCAAGTTGGGCCAGACTATGGCCGTTGTTGCCGGAAGTAATTAACGCAAGCTTGTCAACAAAATATCTCTGGGCCTCTTTAATTATCGGCTCATTTCGCCTGTCCTTTATCGTGCCAAAAGGATTTTTGCTTTCATCTTTAACATAAGCCGTGAATTTTTCAGACCCCGGCCACGATAAATTCAGTTTTGTTAAAGGCGTCTTGGGCATTTATTTTTTGTTTAAATTTTTTGCCTCTTTCCACGCTAATTCAAAAGCTTTTTTTAACGCGTCGGCCAATTCATGGCTTTCAATAATTAACGCGAATTTTTCCTGAAGCGACATAAAAACTACTTTGTTGTCATACATATTTATTTCCGGAGTAAAACCATACTCCTCTTTTGGAACAAGACGCGCGTCTCTCGCCTCTTGCCTGTTATGCTTGATCCGTTCTTTGGCTTCCGGAGTGTCGGGAAAAATCGCGCGAATGTGTATGCCTTTTTCAGCTCTGCGCTGATAATATTCAGGAAAATAATCTCCCAAAACACTGTGCATATCGCCGATTGACGCATACGCGCGAATCGTTTCCGACGAAGTCAATGTGTCCTCATAGGCGGATTTTAAACCTTCAACCCCTTCATAATATTGAATCTTCGGTTTCGGACCGGCTCCGGCAAATTCATTTTTTAATTGCGGCAAAAGATTGTTCGCCACGCCAACAAGCGACGAATATTTTTTCGCCTGCTCTTCAACATAATCAACGAGCCTCTCTGGCGGCGCGGCGCTGAATTTTTTTACTCCTCCTTCTTCAAAAGAACTGACCAAACCACGCATGGCTAAATTTTCTAACAAAACATAAGTGGTGCTACGATTGATGCCCGCGACTTTTGCGATATCGCTAACCAAATCCGGCCCCTTGCTTAACATTGTAAGATAAAGACGCGCTTCTTTATCGGATAATCCAAATTTTTGAAGAAAAATTTCTAAGTCGGCCATGTGTATAACTTTTTAAAATCTTAGTTAAAAAAATATAACTTTCTGGCCAAATTCCAACTTTTATTCTTTTCGCCACTGCCACACTTTCTACTTTAAATCTGTTTATAATCTTTGTCAACAGTAACCTGTTGTTAATTGTTGACAACAGTGTGATTACAAAATACAATAGAAGTAGGATAATTTGGCTTAAATATGAGCCTAGACGCAAACACAACTTCTGCCGTCGATGGTTTTGATCTTGGTTCTGTCCCCTCCACCTGGGATTCCATCTGGCGGCAAACAAACCCATACACTCTTTATCAGAGGCGAATTTATAAAATAACCGATAAAATTGAAAATTGGAAAAATTTCGGCGTGAATTTTTCAAACAAGATTATTTTGGACGCGGGATGCGGAGATGGAATGGCGCTAAGATGCCTTCAAAAAGAATGCCAAACGACCGGTTATGGCATAGACATTTCCGGAGAAGCGATTGAGCGCGCGATCGCCTGCGAGCAAACCAATCAAAATAAATATCAAATCGGCGATGTCAGAATTCTGCCGTTTGAAAATAAAATGTTTGACATTGTTCTGTGTTGGGGAGTTCTGCCGTATTTCGACGAAGACTACCTGGCGCTATCAGAGGCCTTCAGAGTTTTAAAACCCGGAGGTCTTTTATTAATCGTGCAACCGAATCTGCTGTCGTTTGGGCCGATTCAAGAATTGTATTTGAAAATGAGAAAAAAATGGCCTTACGGAAAACATACGAAGCGCTCGCCTTTTGCGCTGGCGCGAATTATGAAGCGATGCGGATTTCACTCTGTTAAAAATTTCACAAAACCACCATACACTGATATGCCTGTTGCGCGTAAATTGGATGGGCTAATTAATCGCGTGCTCCCCTTTTGGGGGCATTACTTGTATGTGGCGGCGAAGAAATAATACGCGAGGCAGTCGCTGGATGGTTCAAGGCAGGTGCCGAATTTGGAACAGGAGCCGCGAGGCAAAAATTATCTAATAAAATATCCCTCGCGAACAATTTTCTTTAAATTTGGCGAGTTAGATTTACGCAATTCTTTAAATTCTTCCGGAGTATAGCCAATTATATCCATAGCAGCCTCTTTGGCGCACACCCAACTGGTTCGTGACAGTAGCTGCAATCGCCTCATAAAATTCATTCCGTCAAAATCTGTTGAGAGAATTATCAGATCTATGTCGCTGTATTTTTTCATTTCACCTCTAGCGGCACTGCCAAACAAAAACACACCATCAACTTTTATTTTTTTTGATAGCTCACTTGAATATTTATTGATGATAGATTTTACTTTAATTCCTCTTTGAGACATAAAATGGTATCTAATGTTGCTTTGATTATTCTTTCCACCGATTTACTATTATAAACAAAAGAAAAAGCTGACTTGAATTGCATATCAGGATATCGTGGTGGCAAATAATGCGGGTTAATATTTTCTACAACATCTTTAATTTCTGATTTAATATTTAAGCCCGTAAGCGCAAGCAAACGAACTAAATTGTGAATCTTAGGCGCCTCCTTGCCTTGATCCGTCAGAATTGCTTTTAACATTTTCTCTATTGCCTGATGACAATGAAAGACGGTTGCCTGGTACGCGAAACCCATCTTTTGGCCGTGTTTAAATAACAAATTAGCCACCTTAATATCATTGTCAACAAACTCCACCCATTTTTTTACTGTTGATTTCATACCAATCTTTAATACTGATATATTATCACATATATAAAAATTTTCAACCGTCATTCCAGTTAACAGCGACTTTCTTAAGTGGCATTTGGTTCTTGTCGGCAGAGGCGTAGAACTTGATGTTGACCGGAGCGGAGTGGGATTGGAAGACAACGTCTCCGGATGACTTGCCGTTGACGGTGAGGCCTTCGTTGGATGGTTCAAGGCATTTGCCGGATTTATTGCAGGAGCCGAGATAACAAAAATCCCGAGGATTGGTCTGGATTTTTGTTTGTTCTCAATAGAAGATTATTCTTCGACTTAGAACATCGCGACGCGTCATGAAGACGGCGTCGCGTAGATGGTGTGGGGTGAAAGATCAGCGCCAGCAGAGAGTCTGGTCGCCTGGAGGGCCGCAGGTGAACTCGCTGGAGGCCATCTCGGACACCGGCGGGACGGTGCAAGCAGGTGTCGCGCACCCCGTGAGGTAGCAGTCACCTTCCCATTCCGTCAGGTTGAAGTTGCAGTCCTGGATCGGACCGCCTTCCCATTGGCAGGTCCACCCCTCCAGATTGACGCTGGAGTACGGCGCACACGGATCACCGTTGGCATCCGGACTGGCATCCGGCGCGTTCACATCCGCATCCACCTTCGCGTCCGCACCGGCATCGGGGCGGTTCGCGCACCGCGGATCGTCCGCGGGGTACGGGCAGACCGTGGCGT
>ERZ1292629.2352-Hain-H43-01um-R1-2352-length-16115-cov-27_pt1 | contig 16115 bp, 18 predicted proteins | sample MGYA00564399_ERZ1292629 | MGnify/ENA primary metagenome ERZ1292629 (study PRJEB36523, sample SAMEA6512636) | groundwater metagenome | collected 2019-01-08 | study: AquaDiva: Metagenomics assemblies of 32 groundwater samples
TACTTTTGAACTTGCAGGATTCCAAAGTTTTTCAAAAGAGAGAAGACGGAACATTCACTCTCCGCGAAGCTTAAAATTAGGGTTTAGGGTTTAGGGTTTAGGTCTTTTGTGCTTTTACTATACCCTCCACCCTATACTCTCTACCCTCATTTTGTTTTCAGAAATTCTTAGTCCACTTAAAACAGCTTTTTCGTTGCTGATAAGATACTGGTGGGCCTATATGCCTATTTTGCTGTTTTTGGCTGCGCTTGAAAGCTGGCTCACGTATATAAGGCAAAAATACCTTTTGTCTATCAAGTGGGTTTTGCTGGAAGTAAAACCGCCGCCGGACGTAGAGAAAAGTCCGAAAATAGCCGAGAACATATTTTCCGGGCTACACGGCGTTTACTCCAAGCCGGTAATCTGGCACAAGAGATTTTTTTCAGGAGCGGTCCAAAATTGGTTTTCTTTTGAGATCGTCGGCGACGGCGGAGAGATCAATTTTTATATTCGTACTCCTGAAGACCTGCGCAATCTGGTTGAGGCGCAGGTTTTTGCTCAATATCCGGACGCGGAGATAAAAGTCGTTGATGATTATGTTGATTCCCTGCCCCGCTACTTGCCGACTCAAGAATACGACCTTTTCGGCGCGGAACTGATCTTTACCAAAGAAAATGCTTATCCCATAAAGACATATCCTTTTTTTGAAGAAGAGTCGGGTAAGGGTGAATTTAAAAGAACCGATCCTCTTTCGCCTCTTGCCGAAGCAATGAGCGCCATTGAACCGGGGGAGCACCTCTGGCTTCAGTTACTGATAAGGCCGACGGGTGGCGAATGGGCAAAAGAGGCGCAGTCGGTAGTAGACAAGCTTGTGGGTAAAGAACCCAAAATAGAAAGGAGCGTCCTTGGATCGGTAGTTGATTTTATAGACAATTTTCTTCCGGGAGGCGCGGCGGTAGAAGAAAAGAAGGAGAAAAAAGAAGAATTTTCACAAATGAGACTTACTCCGGGACAGAAATTCGTGCTTGAGCAAGTAGAAAACAAAATGGCAAAATTGGCGTTCAAAGCCGGTTACAGATTTTTATACATTGCCCGCAAAGAACTTTTTCGCCGTTACCGCATTCCCACCGTTATCGGTATGTTCAAGCAGTTATATTCAAATAACCTTAACACTTTTAAGCCGAATGGCGACGTGGGCACCTCCGCGGATGGTTGGTTTCCGTGGCTTTTCCCTTCACACAGAGGATTTTTTGCCGACCAACAAGAACTTAAACGCAAATGGCATATTTATCAGGCATATAAAAAGAGGGCTTTTGTCAGAAAGGTCGTGGTTTTGAATACGGAAGAACTGGCGACTCTTTTCCATCTGCCGGGTATCGGCGTGAAGGCACCGGCATTTCCGAGAGTGGAGGCCAAGAAAGGCCAGCCGCCCGTAGGTTTGCCCACCCGGTAATACAACTTTGACCAGTGTTTTGCTTTGCAAAACACAAGGCGGAATGTAAGTCAAAGTTGATATACCGGGCCAACTAAATAATTATGGCGACCGTAAGCAATAACAATGACGTAGTATTATTCGGTGAAACGAACTTTCGTAATAAGAAAGTAACTTTCGGCATTAAAATTGACGACCGCCGCCGGCATATATATATTGTCGGTAAAACCGGCATGGGCAAGTCGGAATTATTGAAAACCCTTGCCATACAGGACATACAAGCCGGCCGCGGTCTTACCTTCATTGACCCTCATGGCGACCCCGTAGAAGACCTTTTTGACCATATTCCGGAGGAGAGGATAAAAGACGTCATCTACATTAACCCGGCCGATTTAGAATATCCGATTGCGTTCAACGTTATGGAACAAGTTGACCCCGACAAGCGGCATCTGGTTGCTGACGGCGTGATGGGCGTTTTTAAAAAAATATGGGTTGACGTCTGGTCGCCGCGGATGGAATACATTTTGAACAACACTATTTTGGCATTGCTGGAAGTTCCGGATTCAACACTGCTCGGCATCAACAGGATGCTTGCCGAAAAAGATTTCCGCAATTACGTGGTCGGCCAATTGACGGACCCGGTGGTGAAAGCGTTCTGGACCCAGGAATTTGCCAAATATGCCGACAGGTTCGCTTCCGAGGCGACGGCCGCAATTCAGAATAAAGTCGGCCAGTTTGCTTCCTCAACCTTGGTCAGAAATATCATCGGCCAGCCGAAATCAACAGTAGATATGCGGGCAATAATGGATAATCAGAAAATTTTGTTGGTCAATATTTCCAAGGGCAGTATAGGAGAAGACGCGTCGCGCCTCTTGGGCGCTTTGATAATAACTAAGATCCAATTGGCGGCTATGTCGCGTGTTGATACGCCCGAGCGCGAAAGAAAGGATTTTACTTTGTTCGTTGACGAATTCCAGAGTTTCGCCACGGCTTCTTTTGCGAATATAATGTCGGAAGCGCGGAAGTACCATCTAAGCTTGGTTGTCGGGCATCAATACATCGCCCAAATGGACGAAAGCGTGAGGGACGCGATTTTCGGCAATGTGGGCACGATCATAGCTTTTCGCGTCGGAGCCGAAGACGCGGAAATGCTGGAAAAAGAACTGACTCCAGAATTTTTGGCGCAGGACATCGTGAATCTGGGGATAAGAGAGGTTTATATAAAGCTGATGATAGACGGTTTGGCCTCAAGAGCGTTTTCGGCAAGGACGATGGATACGCCAAAGCCCCTGCCGGTCAGCAATCGCCAGAAAGTAATTGAATGGTCACGGGAACATTATGCCGCCAAGCGCGAGGATGTGGAAAAGGCAGTTGCCGAATGGCATGCCCCGGTTGTTGAGGAAAGACCTACAGCAGCTCGACCCGCTTCGCCAAGGCTTCAGCGAGGCGAGCCCGCTTCGCGAGGGGATTTCGATGAAGGAAGACCGAGCCGGACGACTTATCCGCCTTCAAGGCAGGAGCCGCCCAGACAGCCAAGCCGTGATACATTCTCAAAACCGGCGCCAAGACCGGCGCCCAGGCCAAGGGCAGAAACACCAAGACCCATGCCTTTTTCCGAAGCTTTGAAACAAGGCCCCGTAGATTTTAAGGGCCGAAAACTTCAGCCAAAGCCCGCGCCCACCAAGTCAAAAGTGGAGGTTGATGTTGAGGGGTTGAGGAAGGTTTTGGAGGAGGCGGGGGCAAAGAAAGAATAGCGCTCCGGCAATACCTCGCCCTCACTTAGTCCTCGGCTTCACTCACCAGCTCATTTGAATCAGAATTTGTTTCTAAAATTTCGGCACAAAGTATTGTATCACCCCTCGCCGCGTTTGAAATGTGTCCCTCGCTACGCTCGGGACGGGCTCGACCCAAAATTTTAGATAAATTCTGATTCTCTATTCGCTGGTTCGCTTGCCTGCGGTGGTCGTTCGGGCAAGGTATTGCCTGCGCTTGATCAAACTGCCCAGCCGCCAAGACGCAAAAATTCAGGTGGGCTCGCTCTAGCCTTAATTCAAATAATATGACCTGGCTAAAACAAAATTGGTTTAAAAAGAGATAAAAATGGACGAGAAAATAACAAAAAGTATAAAAAGAAAAACGATATTATTTTGGGCAACTTTAATTGTAGGGTTACTAGGGGTATTAGAAATATGGACACACGGAGCCGTTTCTTATTTAATCCTTTATATTTTTGCTAGCTTTCTACCGGCCATAGTTGCCGCAACTATAACTACTATAAGCGAGACGCTGTTGAATCTTTCTATACTTTGGTTGGCGGGGGCATGGAGCTTGCACCGAAGCATAAAAAAACTCAAAGAAGGCAAAAATGGCGAATTTAAATCGTTCAAATTATTCAAGTAGGCATTAAAATTACATGGCCTTCCTAAAACAAAATTGGTTAAAAAATAATATGGGTGGGTATCCATTTCTTATTCTTGCTTCCTAGTATATAATGAAATCATATGGATCGAGTATCTCAAAATGAGCCAAAAACTGATGTCAGGGAGCGTTTTTTACGAGCATATGCCAACTTGCCGCTTAACTCTCGCAGAGAGATTATTATTGTTTTAGGCAAAGAGGGCCCCGTTACATGGGAAGCGGCCTACCTAGAAGTAAAGAATAATAGTGAGAGGGCAAAAGAGATTTTAGAAAAATTGGAAAAACTTAACCTGATATAATAAATGGCCGAACAAAATATTCAAAACCAGGAAATCAACGATGACATAAAAGAGCTTGTGATAGCCCGGCTTGATGTATTACCACCAAACGTGAAGGTTTCTATCGGTGCAGATGGTGAGTTTGCCAAATCCGAACTTATTGAACATGTTAAAGAGGGCGATTCTATCGGCCAACAAATTATTAAAATCGAGCTATCATTTTTGCGTGCTCTTAAAGACGGCGTTCTGCTAGAGGAAATCTTAAAGGCCGATCAGCAGCTTGCGTAGAAATTTAAATGGACAAGTCCCTACTCATAACTCGGCCAGAACATGACTTAACAACTCTATATATTTCCAAATGGAGCGAAAAGATTATCGATGAAGCAAAGAAAAAGAATGTTAGTATCACAGACCTCCATCGAGAGAAAGCTAATAAAAATAGAGTTTCAGGTATTCTAAAAAAGAAAGCCAGCACTAAAATGCTGGTCGTTTTTAATGGACATGGCAACTCGGGTGCGATTACGGGCCACGATGACGAACCCCTTGTTACTAAGGATGACGCTTCTGGACTGGTGAATAAAATTGTTTATGCTCGTTCATGCCAGTCAGCGAAGGTGCTTGGGAGGGCGGCGATAACTGCAGGTAGTTTAGCTTATTTGGGTTATGAGGAAGATTTCATATTCCTTATGGATGACGAAAAGATAATGAAACCACTCGAAGACACTAAAGCATCATTATTTTTAGAACCCTCGAACTACCTGATTATCAGCCTATTAAAGGGCCATTCTGTGGCAGACGCAAATAATAGATCTAAAAATCACTTTAGAAAAAATCTTGAGATAGTACTTACGGCAAGGGTGTCTTCAGAAAACTTTTATATTGCAAGGTTCCTTTATTGGGACATGGCTAATCAGGTTTGTCTTGGAGATGAATCGGTCAGCCTTTAAAGACGAACCTTGCCCGATCTAAAGCTGTTTTGGGTTGGAAAGCGGGTAACAAAAACACCTAATTTATTTCAACTATGGAAGTCGGACTTCCATAGTTGAAATAACTTGCGATGTCGTTGAAGCAATTCGTTTATAATGAAAAAGCCTGCGAAGTCGCAGGCTGGTATTTCTTAAGAAGACCGACAAAGTAATTTTGGAAGCCCGTAAAAGATTCCGAAATTGATAGATAGTGTTGCGATCCCGATTAATAGTACTAAGAAGTTAGAAGAAAAAGTTCTTGTTTCCGGACCGTAATTATTTTTAGCCATGGCTCCGCATAAGGCGCCAATGGAGGCAGTCATAATAGCGGCAACAATAGCGGTCAAAAAGGCATCAGTGCGCATTACAACATAATATCCGCCGCCGCCGACAAGCAATGGAAGCAAACCGCAATGACCTCCGGTGCTGGAAATCATAAATAAAGCGATAATGACAATCGGGATAACAATGATAATGATAAATAACGATGAAACCCCCTTCGTTGCTTCACTGGCCAGTTGATTTTTTGTCAAACCGACAAGCAGAGTAACTATCAGCACTGACAATATAGTAATTATTTCACCCCAAATTATTCCGCGCTCCACTTCGCCAATCATTAACTTTTTCATCACCTTGTCTCCTCTTGGAAATTGGTAAACAACTCTCTTTTTTGCATGTCCACATTTGCACAAATTACATTAATTGTCAAGCTAACATCAAGACATTTTGCACAAAGCATGAATCAACGACTTGCGATGTCGTTAAGGTGATTTAAAACAAAGACCCCGCCAACGACGGGGTTCTACTTTCTTAATTTCGCGCTTAAAACATTTCCGCTTAGACGTAAGCGGTAGGGAAAAGTATCTCCCTTGATCTCTTCAACACAGTTCAGGCCCAGCGAGCTCAATTTATCAAATTCTGTTTTGCTCAATTGTAAAGCCATTTCTTTAGTAGAAGTATTTGTGGAAATCGTAAAGCCCACGACTGTTTCTATGGAGTTGCCTGTCGCCGGTGTTATTTTTTCATCTACTTTAACCCCGAAAAATTTTAGAAATCTTTCCCGCCAAGATAATGGAATTACTACTGATGGTTTCCAATCCGACAAAAATTTACACGAATACATCCATCCCGTTGCACCGAAATTTCTTATCGTTTCATTAAAGAACCATTTCCAGAAACGAAAATTTCGGTTGTATTCTATGTACGTTTGGGGAATTGGGGCAGAAACGGTTATATATCTGTCGTCTTCAGAAATTGTAATTTGGGCCCCATAACCCATAGCGGCCATTAAGATTCCTTCTTGACGGGACAAGCTTGAAGAAAACATAGTTTTTCCTCTTGTTTTTAAAGTCCTAAACCCATATTAGCCCCTAACTTATTCCTGTCAATCCTTCAAAAATTTAGGCGGGTTTACCCCGTCAAATCACGCAAGGCGGGAACTCAAAATGGATTATTTGATGGGGTTGCGAAAAATCCGACTTAATGCTACAAGATAGCTAAGAACTTTAAAAACTTTTAGGAGAAATGATGACAACGCCAAAATGGGTTCCATGGCCCGGCGATGGCCAGATCGACATAAGGCAGATATCTCCAATTGTTGACGATTATTATTTTCGCCGCTTGAGCGATAAAAAACAGCTTGGTTTTTCTTATCTTGTTTTCCCGGGAGCAACGTATGATCGCCGACGGCACGCCATGAGCACTTTTGTTAAAACCCAAAAGTTTGTTTCTCGCATGGTTGAACAGGGGCTTTTGACTGCCGAGCAGGCCGTCAACTTGATCTTGTTTGCTCTTCTTCACGACATCGGCCACGGACCATTCTCCCACGTGATAGAAGCGTTCACAAAAATCAAGCACGAGCAATACGGACTGATTATTTTGGAAAGAATGGCCGATGCTATCGCGGCTTGCGGCGGCGATGTGGAACCGATCAAGGCCTATATGTCAGGCAAGGATCCGGCTGGCATAATTGTGATGGACAAAAATTTTGGGATGGATAAGTTGGATTATCTTGTGCGCGATCAGGAGGCGATAGAATTCGGCCCGAATGTCCGCTGTTGTGTTGAAAGCGTTCTCAACCATCTGATTTACAGAGACGGCGAAATGATGGTGGACTTGAAAGCCCTTGACGCCGCAATTGAGATCCAGAGGGCGTACACGTTCTTTTATCGGAACGTCCATTTGGGGAAAAGCTCGTATCTCATCCAGCGTTTTATGCAGAAACTGATGTTCCAGTTGCTTAATACGCCTAAAGAAGACGGCGGAATTACCGAGGAAGAGCTTTGGGAAATGGTTGACGGAGACGTGATCCATGCTTTGAAAAAATGCAAAAACGAAACGGTGATCAACGGTATAAGGATTTTTGACAGGGGAGTTAAGCATTTTCCGAAGACAGCGCTTTCCATCAGATTACAGGGATATGAATGGCTTGAACGGCAATCCGGAAAACCAATCCATGTTATCGGCGCAAGGAAGGAATTTTTTGAGAGATTTTTTGAAAGGTCGAAGGCGGGAGATCTGGAGCAAGTTGAAGCCCGCATCGCTGAAGCCATCGGCGTTGAAAGTTGGGAGGTGGCCATAAGCCACATTGTTGAAAAGCACCGGTTTATTCCACGCGACATCAGAATTTTTGACGGCCCTAAAGTCTATTCGCTTAAAGAAAAGGACCCGCGTTATTTTGATTTACTGGGCGAGGAGTTGGATAAATACTTATGCGTGAGAGTCTGTGTTGTTCCTGAACATCGCCAAATTCTTTTTGAAAAATGGAAAATTGCTCTTGAAATCATCTGTAATTATATGAAATACGAATCGTTCATCCTTTGATTTTGAACTTAATCTGTGTTAAAATGAACCTGCTAAAAGCAGGTTTTGTTTTTCTTGGTACATGACGACATTTTATACATGCAATGGGGATGGCGGGAAAAGCAGGGTTTGGTCCAAAGATTTATTGAAAGATGATATTCTTTTCCAACTTTTAGGCGGATTAGATGAATTGAACAGCTGGCTGGGATTGTGTCGATCCGGCGCCGGCAGAAACCGGAAGTTGAAAGAAGTAGCTTTGATTCTTAAAGACATCCAGCAATCCCTTTTTGTAATCCAGGCGGAGGTGGCAGCCATTGGGAGCGGCAATAAACCGAGAGTCAAAATCAGCGCCGGCAGAACCGAGGTTATGGAAAAAATAATTGACGGTATCAATTTAAAATTGCCGCCGATAAAGAAGTTTATAATCCCCGGCGGGAGCGAGTTAAGCGCTCAAATTGACATTGCACGTGCCATGGCAAGACGGATTGAACGGATGGCCATTACATTTTCGCGCAAGAACAAATTGAGACCCGAACTGTTAAAATATCTCAACCGCCTTTCAGGTATGATATTCGCATTGGCCAGATTAGTTAATTATAAGTTAAAAATTAAAGAAGAAAATCCGAGTTATAAATAAATCCGCCCATAGCTCAATTGGCAGAGCAGCTCCCTTTTTCAGCCGGAGGCTGATCCGCCTTTGGCGGAAAGGAGAAGGCATAACGCATTATTAATTACAATGGCGTTTGTGTATGCACTAAAAAGTTTAAAAAACAAAAAACGCTATATTGGAAGCACCGATTTGACCCCGGAAGAAAGACTAAAAAAGCACAACTATGGCTCCAATAAATTTACAAAAAGAAACAGGCCTTTCGTCTTAGTCTACAAAGAGGAATGTGCTACTAAAACTGAAGCAAGGAAACGAGAGAATTTTTTAAAGTCTGGTGCTGGTAGAAGATATTTAGATGATGTTTTGAAAAATAGGTGAATCAATGCCCAGTCCGCCCATAGCTCAATTGGCAGAGCAGCTCCCTTTTAAGGAGAAGGTTCCAAGTTCGATTCTTGGTGGGCGGACTGGGCATTGAAAATAATAGAGCAGCTCCCTTTTTCAGCCGGAGGCTGATCCGCCTTTGGCGGAAAGGAGAAGGTTCCAAGTTCGATTCTTGCTTGCCCATCAGAAGCTTTAGCGAAGGAGGGGTGGGCGGACCAGGACACAACAAAAATATCCCTGTCGGGGATATTTTTGTTGTGTTTGCTCGCTACGAGCAATCGAACTTGCTCCTGCTTCGCAGGAGACATTCTGCCGAATTTTTTAACGGATTGCCGCGCAGCGCACAAGGCAATCCTAAAATTCGGGGTTGGAGTAAAGCAGTTTACTCCAACCGCTTGGTGGGCGGACAAAGGCGATTTAAATCTCTAACTTTTCGGCTATAATCCCGGATCTTAAGAGTTGAGAAGCGGTTTTTGAAAAAAATTCCGGGTTCCCCGTGGTTAAATAAGTTACTGACGATTTTCGATTATTTTTGATTCTAGAATTGCTTAGAACATTTTCAACCCTTTTCGCAATCGCCCGACCAGAATCAACTGTTTTTACTTTGCTTAGTCTTTGGATAGCAGATTTTAAAAACGGATAGTGAGTACATCCTAATACGACGTAATCTGGCCCGTGGATTAGAGCTTTTTTCAAGTATTTTTTGAGAAGGATTTTAACTTGGGGAGAATTTATCATTCCTTGTTCAACCAGATCCTCAAGATTAGGACAACCTATATTGGCAACGGTTACTCTAGCGGCATATTTCCGAATCAACTCTCTAACATACGAACTCTTTGCAGTTGCCGGTGTAGATAAGACGGCGATGCTTTTCCTGCGAGAAAGTTCTGCCGCAGTTTTTATTGCTGGGATAGTGCCCACGAGCAGAAGAGAGGGGTATTTTTTTCTCAGAAAATCGATAGCATAGCAGCTAGCCGTATTGCATGCGATAATGACCATCTTTACATTTCTTTTGATGAAATATTTAACTATCCGATCCGATATTTTACAAAGCTGATATTTTGATTTTCCTCCATAAGGAACATTTTTCTGGTCAGCAATAAAAATATAATTTTCTTTTGGAAGAAATTTCTTAATCTCTTGGAATACGCTCAATCCGCCAACACCCGAATCAAAAATTCCTATAGGTCTTGTATCCATAGTTTTCATTATACGGTCCGGTTCGGATATTTTCTACCCTTTGATAAACTCAAGGCAGGCTGGGGCGGACCATTAAGGGGATTAGTAGTTTGCAGTAACAGGCCTATTAGAGTATATTAAATATATTATGAAACTCTGGAACTGGCTTTTATACGTAACAAATAATGAGAAAGAGTCCCGCCACGAACAACATTTTGATATTGCCTTTTTTATCATTAATACTTTCGCGCTTGTCTTCGGTATTATCATGTTCATCATTTATGATGAGCCGCAGTGGATAGCGGTCCTTGTTATAGAGTACACTTGGGCGATGGATAATATGCGGCATAACCGGTCGTAGAACTAGTTTGTAGTTTGTAGTCGGTAGTTTGTAGATATTGACAGAATTTCTCTCTCGGCGCATTCTTAAAGGAGAGTTCTTTGTTTTGAAGGAGGGAAATATGCGGAGATTCTGGATTTGGTACGACAAATTAGATGGATTGTGGAAATTTCTGTTGATTCTTCTTTTTTTGGCGATAGGAATCGGAGCGATTAGTGTCGGCTTTGCGATGGAAAAGCACAGTCCTTATTTGATATTCGGCGGTCTTTTCTTTATTCTTTTGTTGTTTTTAAATCGCGCTTGTTTTTTGAGCCAAGAGGCGAAATCCGAGGGGCGAGAAACTCGCGGCAGACGTCTTTAAAAGCGGGATATATCCCGCCTTTTTCTTTGCCCCGTAGTGAAAATTTGAGGGGCTTCGCGGGGCGATTCCGCCTTGCGGAATCGCAACTCAAATTTCTACTACGGGGTTTTGACAAAACCACAAGGACAGCGGAAAATGAACGTAGCGCAATCAGATCATTAATAATCAGGAGAACGGCCATGTTTCCGGCGCTGAAAGAATTTTTGACGGAATTTTTGGCGGGAATTTTGAGGAGAAAAAAGAAAGAACCATGGCCTGCCATTACCGCGAAGCCGGTGAAGGTAGTTGATATCTGGGGCTGGAGCGCGGGAAACCGCAGGGCCAGTATGTTTTCTTCTCTAACTGCCCATTTTCTTATTTTGCTTTTTTTGTTTATCGTGTTTAGGCCCTCGATTGTAACAAAAACAGCCGAGGGACTGGTAACTCTTATTTCGCCAGTTGAAATCCCGCCCTATGTAGCGAAAGCGCCTCCGGGGAAAGGGGGAGGCGGTGGCGGTGATAGCTCGCCTCTGCCTCCAAGCAAGGGTCGTGTACCCAGACCTGCCCCTCGGCAATTTACGCCTCCGAGCGCCACACCCCCGGCGCAGGCCAAACTGCTGATGGAGCCGACAATTATCGCCCGGCCCAATGCTAAAATTCCCGATGTGAATATGTCGGTATGGGGCGATCCCTTTGGCAAGATCGGCCCCCCGTCAAGCGGCCCAGGTTCCGGCGGCGGTATCGGGACGGGAAGCGGAGGCGGAGTCGGGCCGGGCAAGGGTCCGGGATTTGGTCTCGGCGAAGGCGGCGGAATCGGAGGTGGGGCGTATCGTATAGGTGGAGGGGTTTCTTCGCCTTGGTTGATATATAAAATTGAACCCGAGTATTCCGATGAAGCGCGAAAAGCGAGGTTTCAGGGAACGGTCGTCCTCACTGCCATAGTGGACACAGACGGCATAGCGAAAAATATCAAAGTCATGCGGCCGCTTGGCTTGGGCCTTGACGAAAAAGCGATAGAAGCGATTAAGAAATGGCGGTTCCGTCCGGGCGTGAAAGACGGTAAGGCAGTTGCCGTTCTCGTAACTATTGAGGTCAATTTCCGGCTCTTATAGCCGGTTTTGTTTTGCTCGTTTTTTTATGTTACGATTATCCTGTTATGAACAGAACCCAAATCGCGGAAACCAAAAACAAGGTCGGAGAGTCGGTGGAAATTTTCGGCTGGGTCCACAACCGCCGTGACCACGGCAAGATTATTTTCATTGACCTGCGCGACAGGTCGGGTTTGGCGCAGATTGTATTTACACCGAATGACAAAGAAGTGTACGAAACTGCCGAGAAACTCCGTTCCGAATGGGTTTTGAAAATCATCGGCAGGGTGGCAAAAAGGCCGGCGGCGATGGTGAATAAAGAAATTGAAACGGGCGAAATAGAGATCCAACCCGAATCACTTGAAGTTTTGGCCGAAGCGGCCACGCCTCCGTTCGCGCTGGATACCGATGGACGCGAGATTGGAGAAGAGAACAGGATGAAATACCGATATTTAGACTTAAGGCGCGAGAGGATGAAAAACAACCTCATTTTACGCCACAAAGTGATTAAATTTATCCGCGATTTTCTTGACGAAAAGGGATTTTTGGAAATAGAAACCCCGATTTTAACAAAATCCACCCCGGAGGGCGCGCGTGACTATGTTGTGCCCTCGCGGCTTTATCCAGGCAAATTTTATGCCCTGCCGCAGTCGCCCCAGCAGTATAAACAGCTTTTAATGGTTGCCGGCATTGAAAAATATTTTCAAATTGCCCGGTGTTTTAGAGACGAAGACACCAGAGGCGACCGTCAGCCTGAATTTACCCAGCTGGATTTGGAAATGAGTTTCGTAACTCAAGAAGAGATTCTTTCTCTGATTGAAAATTTGTACACGGAGATAACAAAAGAAATTTTGCCCGGGTTCCATATTACACAGATCCCGTTTCCTCGTTTAACATATTCGGAAGTTATTGAAAAATATAAAACGGATAAGCCCGATTTACGTAAGGATAAAAATGACCCAAAGGAGCTTGCTTTTGCTTTTGTTGTTGATTTCCCCATGTTCAGACGGAATGAGAGTGAAAAGAAGTGGGATAGCGAACATCATCCTTTCACAATGATGAAAGATGAGGACCTACCCAAAGTCGAAAAGGGTGAACTCGGCGAGGTAAAGGCAAACTCGTATGATTTTGTTTTAAATGGTTATGAAATAGCAAGCGGAAGCATTAGAATCAATAAGCCCGAAATCCAAAAGAAAGTTTTTGAAATTCTTGGTTTGTCCGACGAGCAAATTACTAAAAAATTCGGGCATATGATAGAGGCATTTAGATATGGGGCGCCGCCGCACGGCGGTATCGCGCCGGGTATCGATCGGTTTATAATGCTTGTGGCAAACGAACCAAACATTCGCGAAGTCATTGCTTTTCCTAAAACTGGCGATGCCCGGGACTTAATGATGGATTCGCCGTCAGAACTGGACGAAAAACAATTAAAAGAATTGCATTTGAAAGTTAGCCCATTCGGTAAGCTCAGGACAAGCAAGTAATGGGGGGAAAATATGAAGACCGATGCGTTTAAAATCAATTTTACCCACAATTCTACTCGGATCATTGCTGATAATCGCGGGTTTTTTTGTTTGTCTGATAGAGATTCAAGGGGAGCAGCCCAGCCAAAACCTTGTTTTACAAAACTTAGGCGGGCAAGCCTCTTCTGCGGGTTCGGGCCAGGCCCCTTCGGCAGGCTCAGGACAAGCTTTCCTTCTTCCTGTTTCCGAAACCAGCTATTTGCCGGTCCGCGATTTTAATATCCAGGAACCCGCCTTGGAAGCAAAGGCGGCAGCGCTTTTTGACGTTCGCTCTGGCCGCTATCTTTATTCCAAAAATCCAAACCAGCGGTTGCCGATTGCTTCAATCACAAAATTAATGAGCGCGATGGTCGTTTTGGATAATTTGAATCTCAACGATATTTTTACCGTGCCCGCAGAAGATATAAATGTTGACGGCAAGGGCGCCGATTTCTATAAAAATGAGCAATTGCGCGGCATTGATCTTTTCAAAATTATGCTTATTAAATCATCAAATGACGCGGCTTTGGTTTTCGCGACCGTGGCGCAAAACGCAGGGATTGATTTTGTCGCCGAAATGAATGAAAAAGCCCAGGTTATTGGCATGGCCAACACCAAATTTGCTGACCCCGCCGGCCTTAACGACCAAGACGCTTTTTCTACAGCCTTGGATTTAGTAAAATTGATGCGTTATATTGAGAGATATGATTTAATATCACAGACGCTAAGGACCAAGTCGATAACCGTAACTTCAATTGACGGCAAGGCGGTTCATAACCTAGTTAACACCAATCAGCTTTTAGATCAGGTTCCCAATGTGATTATGGGGAAAACCGGCTATACCGATAATGCTTTGGGCACAATGGCGCTGAAAGTTGGCATTAGCGAAGGCCATGATACAATTATTAGTGTAATCCTCGGCGCCAAAGACCGTTTCACGGAAACTGAAAAATTAATTCAGTGGAGTAAAGCAGCTTACCGTTGGCAATAACGGATTAGCGTATGGAAGAGCAAATTTTTACGATCTTCAACGTAGTCAGAATTTTCACAGTGGCGGCACTGGCGTTTTTTGTTGCGATGGTGCTTACGCCTTTATGGACGAAGGTTTTGTATAAATACAAGCTTGGAAAACAATTAAGAACGGAGGGCGCTCCCATTTTCAATAAACTTCATCAAAGCAAAGAGGGGACTCCGACAATGGGAGGAGTTGTAATATGGGCAACAGTAACGATTCTTACTTTATTCTTTTGGTTCCTTGCTCAGCATATTGACGGATTTTGGTCTAAGGTTAACTTTTTCTCCAGAGGCCAGACATGGTTGCCGCTCGGGGCCTTGATTGTTGCGGCTCTTTTCGGATTATTGGACGACATACTTGGTGTTTTGCGCATCGGGTCCAAGGGCGGGGGGCTCCAAATGCGTTTTCGGCTTTTGCTTTATACTTTAGTCGCTATAGGTGGTGCCTGGTGGTTCTTTTTCAAGCTTGATTTCAACACCATAAATATTCCGTTTCTAGGCGATTTGGCTGTCGGCTGGTGGTATATTCTATTTTTCGTTTTCATAATTGTCGCCACTTCTTTCTCCGCGAACGAAACGGATGGCCTTGACGGTTTGTCGGGTGGTGTGTTTCTGACAATGTTCGCGGCGTACGGAGCAATCGCATTTGACCAAGGAAGAATGGATCTGGTGACTTTTATAGCGGCACTTATGGGCGCACTAGTAGCTTTTCTGTGGTTCAATATTTATCCGGCAAGATTTTTTATGGGCGATACCGGTTCAATGTCGCTGGGCGTTGTTTTGGGGGTGATCGCTATGCTGACCAACACGCCTTTCCTGCTGATCCCGATCGGCGTCATATTTGTGATTGAATCCGGCTCGGTGATCATTCAGGTTTTGTCCAAACGTTTCCGCAAAAAGAAAATATTTTTATCCACGCCGATCCATCATCACTTTGAAGCTCGCGGCTGGCCCGAAACCAAAGTTACGATGAGGTTTTGGATGATTTCCGCGATTGGTGCCATCGTCGGTTTAATAGTATTTTTAGTGGACAGTAAAATCCCCCCACTATTTAGGTAAATCATCCAAAACCCCTGGAGGGGGTCGGGGGCAACAGGTATGCCCCCGTTGCGGAAGTATTGAAACCGCTGGGTTTCAAGGAGCGGGAGTGGTGCCCTAGCCCCGATGCTTCAATCGGGGCGGGGGAGGGGCCCGCGACGATTTTGCGATGATATCAGCGATAGGTGCTATTATCGGGCTTATTATATTTTTGGTTGACTCTAAAATACCGCCACTTTTTTGAATTTGACACTATTACCTATTTTTGCTACAATGTAATTGTTCTTTGATAGTAAAAAATAAGGAGACAGGGTGCTCAAGAGAACCAAAAATTTTGCTGTTCAATCACTAGCATATCTGCGGCACGCTCTTAACCTACTCAATCGCCCCCTCTGTGAAAGAGCATTTGATTTTTTCTTTGTACCGATGATAGCTTCCCTAGCCCTCTTATTTATTTTTGGGCCGGAACAAAATCTTACGCGAAGGCTTTTGATAGGGTTATTGGTAGCAATTATTCCTTCGCTTTGCCTAAGCCATTCGGTTTATGAAAGATTTGTCGGTCCCAGACTGCGCAGGAAAGGATGGAATGAAAAATCTTTCGCTCGGGGCCTGGAATTATTGGGCGCGCTTGTATTGATATTTTGGTTCTCGCCCCTCGTAATTCTCGTGATTGCGTACAGATTTCTAGGAGTATAATTTTTTTATACCTCATCAACCCCTTTCAACCCCTTAATTGCTGAAAGGCAATTTTT